>Ga0316622_100000282_pt1 | contig 28127 bp, 19 predicted proteins | sample OWC_Aug_OW2_C1_D_FD_207646 | JGI IMG/M metagenome (GOLD analysis project Ga0316622, IMG submission 207646) | Wetland soil microbial communities from Old Woman Creek delta, Ohio, United States - OWC_Aug_OW2_C1_D5_C | ecosystem: Environmental > Terrestrial > Soil > Wetlands | place: USA: Ohio... | reverse complement strand
CGAGGCCGCCTGCGGAGGAAACGAAGGTCACGGTGTCAGGGCTTCCTTTCCGAGCGGCATCCGTGCGGCGCATGATCCCCGCTCCGCGGGGTCCCCGGCGGCGGCCGGAAGTGGATCTGCAGCGGCCGGGTCAGCGTACGGATCATCCGCTTCTTTGGCAAGTCCGTTGGCCTTGGCTGCCGGCCTTGGCTGCCGCGCGGCCGCAGGCCGCCGGCCGGCGTCGGCCCGGCTCTTCATCCGGCCGGTAGCGGAACCCGGTCCGGTTGACATCGGTTTGTTGGCGTGAAAGCATTCCCGGGCGGTTGGCAGCGACCGCATGGGGAGGATCTTGACGATGCCCCAGTTTCGAGCTCTCGTCTCGGGCCGCGTGCAGGGAGTCTGTTTCCGGGCCGAGACCGTGTCGGCCGCGCGCCGGTTGGGCCTGCGCGGATTCGCGCGCAATCTGCCCGACGGCCGGGTGGAAGTCGTCGCCGAAGGGCCCGATCCGGCCCTCGAGGAACTGCGGCGCTACCTCCATCACGGTCCCTCCCTCGCGCGCGTCGACCGCGTCGAGATCGACGCGGACGACCGCACTCCGCCCGGCCGAACCTTCGAGGTGCGCTATTGAATCCATTCGCGAGATGGGCGCGGGTCGCGCGGACGCGGCCCGGGCGCCCCGGCGGGCCTGAGCCCGGCGCCAGCACCCGGCGGCAGCCCTTCCGCTCTCTCCTTCCCTCCCGTCTCGGACGGTGGATCCCGGCGGTTCCAGGGAGACCGGTCGGACGCCGGCCCGCGGCGGCCCTTCTGACGGCCGGCTTCTTCTTCCTGGCGATGGACGGCGCTCTAGCACCTTCGGCCCGCTCGCAGGAGATGCCGGAGGGCCGTCCGGAGGAGGTCGACCTGCCTGCGGATGTCCGGCTCGGGCTCGAGGTGTCGATCGCGCTCGTCGACGGGGTCGGCGTCGTCGAGGACGAGGAATGGAGCCAGAGGCTGAGCCGCATCGGTTACCGGGTCGCCGCCGTGACGGGAAACGACGATGCGCCGTACAGCTTCGACGTGCTCGATCTCGAGGAACCGAACGCGATGGCGCTCCCCGGCGGGTTCATCTTCGTCACACGCGGGATGATGGACGCCGGTCTCACCGACACGGAGATGGCCCATGTCCTGGGCCATGAGATCGCCCACGTCCGCCAGCGTCACTTCGACCGCGCCTCGCGGCTGAATTCGATCCTCTCGCTCGCGCAGACGGCCCTCATGGTCGGCATCCTGATGGGGGTCGAGGAGGGCAACTCCTATGCGCCGCGCGTGGACACGAGCGAGGACCCGGGCGTCCGCGACTGGTCGGTCGGCATGAGCGGCAAGCAGGCGTTGCTGCAGGCCTCGAGCGTGTTCGGCGGCGTCTTGCAGGCGCTCTTCGAACGCGGCTACAGCCGCAAGCTCGAGTTCGAGGCCGATGAGTGGGGCGACCGCTTCGCCGCCGACGCGGGCTTCGATCCCGAGGGCGGGCCGCGTCTCCTCGAGCGCTTGCACGAGCGCAGCTTCGAGACGCATCGCTACAGCTACTGGCGCACCCACCCCTACTTCACCGAGCGGCTGCCGCGGGCCGAGCGGCGGGCCGAGCGGCTGACCGCCGCGCAACCGCCCGACGACCAGGACTACCGGCAACGCCAGGCGGTCTTCTTCGCGAGCGCGGCGCAGAAGGTGCGGGAGGACGAGCAGGCGCTCTTCCTCTTCGAGCGGGCGCTCAAGTGCGAGCCCTCCACGGTCGGCTCTCTGCCCTCCGCCCTCGAACTCGTGCGCTTCAAGAAGAGTCGAGAATCGCGCGAGCACGAACTCCTGCGCCGCTACGGCCCGCTCATCGAGAGCTACGACCGGATCATCGCCAAGGCGCGCGCGTCGCATCCGGAGTGGCCCGAGCTGCCCGCGGCGGCGGCCGAGCGGGAGGCGCTCGCCGCCGAGCGGGACGGCCTGCGGGCCGCCCAGCTGGAGGTCGTGCAGGGTGCCGCTCCCCCGACGCAATTCCTCGAACGCTTCGTCGAGAACTATCCCGACGATCCGCGCACACCCGAGATCTCCCACCGCTTGGGCATGCAGTACCTCCTGGGCGGCCGGGCGGGCGAAGCCGTCGAGCGCTTCTCGCAGCTGCGCAGAGCGGAGAACGCCGGCGCCTGGGCCGACAGCGCCCTCACCGGGATGCTCGGGGCGATCCCGAAGATGGACGACCTCGCCGCCTGCTACGGCCTCATCGAAGCGGAAGGCCGCAAGGGCGATGGGGCGGCCGGGGAGATCGAGCGCGCCGCCCGAGCGCGGATGGATGAGCTGGTTCGGGGCGACCTCACCTTTGAGAAGGCGGGCGCCTTCCTCAGCAGCTGGCCGGAGACGCCCTGGACCGCCGACGTCCGCAAGCAGCTCGACGAGAAGGCCCGCGAGACCTACCTGAAGGGTCGCGTCTACGAGGGCCTCCACGAGTACCAGGAGGCGCTCGACGCCTACTACGCGATCCTGACCCTGGCCCCCGACTCCTCGGCCGGAAAGGACGCGCAGGACGCGGTCGAGCGCATCCAGACGCTGGCCGAGGAATCGTGATGGGAAGGCGGGTGGCTATTTGTGCCAGTTGCAGACGAGCAGGCGGGTACCGTCCTGGAAGGAGACCTGGATCTTCGCGCCTCCGATTTCCTGGACGACGATGCCGATCCCGAAGACTTTGTGCTGGATGACTTCGCCCCGAGAATAGCTCATCTTCATCGAATAGACGCGGACACCGTCCAGATCGGCCATCGCCATCAGGTCCTGCCAGTCGGTCGCGGGTGAGAATTCGCCCCGAACGCGGGCCAGACCGTCCTTCGCCTTGCCCTTGCCGGCAGGCGGACGTTTGCGTCCTGCCTTGGTCAGTTTGGGCGAACTGGCTGCGGCGCGAGCTTTTGGCAAGGAAGCGCGGACCCGGGTGTCGGGCTTTCGCGAAGGACGGCCGCCGTTGCCGGCCTTCGCCCGGGATTCGGAGGATCGCGCCTTCTTCGCCCGGCCGGCGTGCGCACCCCGGATGGACCCCGCCCGCTTGACGGAGCCGGACCGGACGGGTCGCTTGCTCGGCGGCCTGCGCGTCGCGCTGGCCGTCTTCGTTCCTGACCCGGAACCGGGTGGGCGCTTGGCCTTTTTCAGCCCGCCTGCCATGCTGGCTCCCGGATCTTCCCCCGGCGCCGGCCGGACCGCGCGGGGAGCAGGGCTTCGAGTTCCGTCACAGGATCACAGGTGGGTAACCTGGGCCATCCTACGGTTCCCCGTTCCAGCGGTCAACCCCGAGGGCGGCATGGTATGGATGATGCTTTCCCGGGCAAGGCACGGAAAACCTCGCGGCTGCGGGGAGCGGGCCGCGGGCGGCGGGCCCCCCGGCAACCGGAAGTGGCTGCCGGTAAAGCGAATGACGGTGCGCTGCGCCTAGGCGCGCTCTAACGCCTGGCGCAGATCCTCGACGATGTCCTCCACCTCCTCGAGCCCCACGTGGATTCGGATCATCTCCGGCGTAAGGCCTTGCTGGCGCATGATCTGCTCGGGAACCGAGGCGTGCGTCATGGAAGCCGGATGCTGGATGAGGGTGTCGAGCGTGCCGAGGCTCACGGCGAGGGTCATCAGGTGGATGTTGCCGAGCAGCCGCTTGGCCGCCTCGTAGCCGCCCGTCAGTTCGAAGGAGAAGGTCGACCCGAACCCGCTCATCTCCGCGACCGCCGCCTCGTGATTGGGGTCGTCCGGCAGGCCGTGGTAGTAGACGCGGCTCACCTTCGGGTGTCCGCGGAGGAAGCCGGCGACCGCCAGGGCGTTCGCGTCGTGACGCTCCATTCGCAGGCTCAGCGTGCGCAGGCCGCGCAGATTCAGGAAGGCGTCCAGGGGAGCCGGGCAAGCGCCGTTGTCCGTCCGGTACTTGCGGATCCGGGCGGCCGTCGCCTCCGCGGCCGTCGCGACGCCGCCCACGGCATCTCCATGGCCGTTGATGTACTTCGTCGTGCTGTGGATCGCGACATCGGCGCCCAACTCGAGCGGGCGCAGGAAGTAGGGGGTCGCGAAGGTGGCGTCGACCACCGTCTCCGCCCCGACGCCGCGAGCGAGTCGGCTCGCCTCCCGGATCCTCGTCACCCGGCAGGTCGGATTGGCCGGGGTCTCGAGGAAGAGGACGCGGGTGTCGGGCCGGAGATTCGCCTCGATCGCGCGCAGGTCGGAGGTGTCGACGAAGGTGGACTCGATGCCGTAGCGGGCCAGCCCCCGCACCAGGTTGACGCTCGGCCCGTAGAGGGTGTCACCCGAAAGGACGTGATCCCCGGCCGACAGGCGGCTCATGAGCGTGCCGTGGATGGCGGCCATTCCGGAGGAGAAGGCGACCGACGCGTCCCCCCCCTCGAGGTTCGCCACCACCCGCTCGAAGGCCTCGACGGTCGGATTACCGATTCGGGTGTAGATGTGGCCGCGGGAGCGTCCGGCGAAGAGGTCGGCTCCCTGGTCGGGAGTGTCGAAATAGAAGGTGGAGGTCTGGAAAATCGGCACACTGTGGGCGTTGAGAGACTTCTCATGCCCTTCCGCATGCAGCGCCCGGGACATGAATCCGTGCGGACCTCCGGCCATGATCTCCTCCTCTCCGGTTCCCTCCCCGACGATCGACGGAACGCGAGAGCATAGCGTACTTCGCGCGCGTTCCGCAGCCGCGATTTCCTTTCATCGCCCGGCTCGACAGCCTCCCGCGGCGCGCGTATGCTCGCCCGTCGAACCGCGCGACTGCAGCTGCAAACGGAGGGAGGCTCGCATGAGCGTCGTCCAGGAGATCGATCAACGGTACAAGGAAGCGATGAAGGCTCGGGATGCGGGCACGGTCGGGGCGCTGCGGATGGCCAAGGCGCGCATGAAGCAGCACCAGATCGACCAGTGCATCAAGGGCGAGCTCCCCGACGCCGATGCCCGCCAGGTGATCGCGACCTACGTGAAGCAGCTGACGAAGTCGATCCCCGAGTTCGAGAAGGCGGGCGAGGCGGGCAAGGAGCGTGTCGAAGCGTTGCGCTTCGAGATCGCTTGCCTGGAGACCTACCTGCCGCGGTTCGCCGACGAAGCGGAGACGCGCAAGATCGTCGCCCAGGCCGTCGAGGAGCTGGGCCGGCCTCCCCTTCAGCGCAGCGGCATGGTGATCGGCCACATCATGAAGAACCGGCGGGGGGAGCTCGACCCGGCTCTCGTCCGCCGCCTGGTGGAGGAGGCGCTCGCCGGATGAACGCGGGCGGGAGGGAGCCAAAGCCCATCTCCTCGCGTCATCATCCCCTCGTGGCGCGCGTCCGCAAGCTCGCCCGGCGGCCGGCGCTCGGACCGCGGACGGGGCTCTTCCTCCTGGACGGCGTCCATCTGATCGAAGAGGCGCTCGACTCCCCGTACGAGCCCGAGGCGATCCTCGTCGGGACGCGCATGGAGCGTACGGTCGCCGGCCGGCGCCTGCTCGAACGCCTGAGCGAGCGCACCTGGCCGGTCCTCGCCGTTCCCGACCCGCTCCTCGACGAGCTGGCCGTCACGCAGACCGCGCAGGGGATCCTCGGCCTCTTTCGGCGCGGAGCGCCGCTCGCGCTGCCGGCGCTTGCGCACGCGCGTGACCGTCTGGCGGCGATCGTCCTCGCCGGCCTGCAGGACCCGCTCAACCTCGGCGCCCTCGCGCGGGCGGCGCATGTCTTCGCCTGCCCGCGCCTGATCGCGCTCGCCGACACGGTCGATCCCTTCCACCCCCGCGCGCTCCGCGCTTCCGCCGGCCTGCTGCTCAGACTGCCGGTGATTGCCCAGGTGCGCGAGGAAGCGCTTGGCCGGTGGTTGCGGGACGAGAGAATCCAAGCGGTCGCGCTCGTGCCGCGCGAGGGCGAGCCGATCGAGACGGCGGCGCTGCGCCCCGGACCGCACGTCCTCGTCCTTGGCTCCGAAGGGCACGGGCTTCCCCCGGAGATCGCGGCCTTGTGCGGGCGGCGCTGGAGCATCCCGATGGCAGAGGGAGTCGATTCGCTGGGAGTCGCCGCGGCGGGGAGCATCGCGCTCTACGTGGCCGCGCGGAGATTCAGCGCGGGCGCGTGACGGAAAGGGCGCGTGACCCGACCAGGGCCCGCGCCCGAACTCTCGGACCGGCGGGACGGTCCCGCCGTCGATTCCTGTCGCCGTTCGAAGCTTCTACCGCCGCCCGAAGCCGAGCCCCACTCGCAGGCCCAGGTCCTCGTGGCTGTAGCGCGTCCCGGCGAGCAGGAAAAGGCGCTCGCGGCGCGTGGGCGCGAACCGCAGGGTCGCGCCGGCGAACGGACTCGTGTTCTGCTCGTCCTCGCCCCTCACCGTCAGCTGGCTGATCCCGCCCTCGAAGTCGATCGAGGCCCGCCGAGGCACGAGCAGCACGTTGGCGAAGAGCCCGCCTTCCTTGACCGAGCTCTCTGCGCCCTCACCCAGACCCAGGGACCCGAGGAGGCCGAAGTTCAGCCGGCCGAAGTCCTTCACGCGCCGGGCGAGGCTGACCATGACCCGGCCTTCCGTGTCCGTCATGTCGACCACCGAGGCGAGCGAGCTGTGCTCCGGGAACCGGCTGGGCGGGTCGTTCTCGAGTTCGTCCTGCGCCTGCGCGATGTAGACCGCGAGGCGCCCGAGCTCGTTGTTGCGCTCCAGGGCCTGGGCCGTGAGATCGGCCACTTCGGTGTTCGTCTCCCCGATCTGTTTCTCGGCTTCGTAGATGTCCGTGTTGTACGCCATGCGGCGGTCGCGCACTTCCTGCACCGCGAGACGCAGGTCGAGCAACCGGTCGGTGAAGACCAGGTCCTTCTCCTCGTATTGGGCGATCTTCTCCTGCTCGGATCGCATCTGGTTCTCCAACCAGATCATCTGCTCCTTCTTGCCCTCGCGCGTGCGGATGGCCTGAGCCAGTTCGTCCTCGCCGTTGGCCACGTTCTGCCGGGCCGCCTCGATGTCGGCCGCGTTCTGCGCGCGCGCGTCTCGCAGGCCCTGGAAGCTGGCAGCCAGACGTGCCTTGCCGGTCGTCTCGAACCAGAAGTAGCCAGTGGCCACGATCAGGAGCAGGGCCACGATGATGTCGATGATCGGCAGCCGCAGCGTGGGATTGAATTTGTTCTGCTGCGCCATGGCTCACTTCCCTCCCGCGCGCGGTGGGTTCTCGTCGCGGCGGGGATACTCCCCTTCTCCCGTGATGAGCGCTTCCCTGCGCCGGAAGTCCTTCGGGTTGCGGAGGCGATAGAGGTGATCCGTCCGCGACGCGATCAGGTCATCGAGCGCGACGATCGAGTCCTGCAACTGGGCGCTCCAGGCGCGCAGGCTGTCGAGGGTCGCGGCCCGGCGGCGGTAGACCTCCGCCAGCCCCTCGTTCTCGGCCACGACTTGGTCGTGGATGGTCTGCAGCGAGTCGATGCGCTGCTCGGTCACGGGGATCGTGCCGTCGTAGACCAGGCGCACACTGCGCAGGCTGTCGACGACTTCGGTGAAACCCAGGATGCGTGGATTGTAGAGCGTGTCGATCTCCGACTCGACCGTGACCACGTCCGTCTGGATTCCGGTGGCCCGCGCCTTCAGATCGTCGATCTCGTCGAGGGTGTGTCTGCGCTCCACGCTGACGATGCTCTTCATGTCCTCGACATCGGGGCGGACGTAGCTGTCGTTGGCGCACATGATGCCGATGAAGGGAACGAGCAGATACCAGAAGCGGCCGAGGATCAGGCGGAGCGTGCGGCTGCCTTCGCGGAACTGCTCGCCCTCGCGGATCCAGCGGCCGCCGAAGCGCCGGAATTTGTCCGGAGTCCCTTGCATGGTCACCCCCCAGCCGCCACATTCCGCGGGCCCCGCGGCCGCCCGCAACGAGAAAGGGAGAACGGCCGCCCGTCCTCCCCGACCGATAGGCTTATGGCAGGGCTACGGGGATTCGAACCCCGGTTTGATGGCTGAGAACCACCTGTCCTAACCCCTAGACGATAGCCCCGCAAGAGATCCATGCCTTCATCGAGACGGTGCAGCAAGTCTAAGAAAAGACCCCCCCGGGCGCAACTCCGGCCGCCCGGCGCGGGGGCGTCGCCGCCTGCCTGGCATGACGCAGAACTGGCTGGGGAGCAGGGATTCGAACCCCGGTTCCATGATCCAGAGTCATGTGTCCTGCCACTGGACGACTCCCCAGCAGGCCATTTCAGAGCGATGAGGCTATCGGACGGAACTGCTATGCGCAACGCTTTTTTCCGCCGCCCCGGGCCGCGCGCGCCCGCGGGCGCCGGACCCTTCGCTCACCGAAAAAACCAGCGTGCGAGGCGCCTCAACGAATGAGCAACACGCGGTGCGTGTCGAGTCCCGCTCCCATTCTCAACTGCAGAAGGTACAAGCCCCCGGCAAGCGGCGCCCCGCCTTCTCCCCGTCCGTCCCACTCGCTCAGCCGCAACCCCGCCGGCTGGAGGCCGCTGAAGAGCGTGCGCACGAGACGTCCCTGCAGGTCGAAGATGCGCAGATGCGCCTCGGTCGAACCCGTCCCCGGCAGGCCGCACGCAATGCGCAGCGACTGGCCGGCCGGCAGCGGCTCGGGCGCGAGACCGCCGATGCCGAACGCGATCTGCGTCGATCCCCCGGGCACCGTGATCTCCCGGGTCGGGCCGGCCTCCTGCAAGCCGTTCGGAAGAACCGAGACGACCTGGTAGAGATAGTCCCCGGGTCCGGGCGGGTGGTCGCGGAAGACGTAGCGGCGCATCCCCCCACCGGTCTCGCCCGGAACTTCCCCGACGCACTCCGCCGCCTCTCCTCCACCGGGCCCCCGCAACACGCGGAAGGAGGACACCTGGGCGGAGGTGAGCCAGGTGAGCACCACTTCGCCGCCCGCGCCCAGGAGCGGCGCCTCGAACGACAGGCCGACGGCCACGGGCGGGACCTCGGTCAGCCGGCCGGTGTTCGCCGCGTCGCGGCGGCGCATCGGCCAGGGGAATTGCCGCAGGACCTCGTCCTCGTCGTCGGGGAAAGTGGCGAACATCATGTCGAAGGCGACCATCTTCTGGTTGTCCAGCGCCTGGACGACCAGATCCGGATGCCCGTTCATGTCGATGTCCCAGACGGCGAGCGATTGGCGCCCCAGGTTGCCGCCGTAGTAGATGGGGAACCCGCGCGCGATCTGTCCGTTCGCCCGGTAGCCGCGCACCCAGCCTTCGCTGTCGCCGAAGAGGATCTCCGCATTGGCATCCTCATCGACGTTGGCCAGGATGCAGGAGCCGCACTTGACGCCGGTCGCCAGTTGGAGATTGAGGGGGTACCCGCTCAGCATGCTGCCCGTCTGGGCATCCAGGACGAGCAGCTTCGAGGTCGCGTCCACCAGCACCACCTCGATCCGGCCGTCGCGGTTGATGTCTCCCAGCGCCGGCTCGGGCAGCAGCTCATGGGAACCGCTCATCGCGAAGGGAGTGGTGAAGCTGTAGTACCAGATCACGGGGAAGAGCTGGTCATGGCCGATGCACCACAGGCGGGTCGTCGTCACGACGAAGATCTCGCTGCCGGGCTCGCCGTCGATGTCGCAGAGCGTCGGCGAACCGGTCGTGGAGGAGGCCGAGGAGGCGCCCGTCCCCATGTCGGAGAAGCGCCTGCCATTGAAGCCGGTAAGCGGAGTGCCATTCGGCCGGACGATCCAGAGCGCTCCGTTCTTGGGGTCCACCGTGCGCGTCGCGAGCACGATGTCCGGGAACCCGTCGCCATCCACGTCGCCCACGGCGGGTGATTGGTAGAGGTTGCTGCCCAGCACATCGATGAGCTCGGCCGTCTGCTGATTCGCGTAGACCCAGGGTGAGCCGTTCGCGTTGAGCGCGTAGATGCTTCCGCCCGTGCAGTAGATCACCTCGGAGAGCTGATCGCCGTTCAGGTCCGCCAGGACGGGCGAGGTCCAGGCGACGCAGGTGGGCTCGAAGACACGGACCCACTCGGGGCTCCTGCCTCCCGGTCCCAAGCAATGGAGCTCCCCGCGCGAATCCGGATACTGGGTCGGGTCGTTGGTATGGTTGAACGCGACGGCGAGCACCTCGACGTCCCCGTCGCGATCGATATCGCCCGCCGCGGCCTTGGCCCAGAACTCGTTGGCTTCGTACCCGCCGCCGCCGATCGTGAACGGCCCGCTCGTGCGGTCGATGCGGTCCCCGTCGGAGACTTCGCTGCCGTCGCCGTGGAACGCATAGATCGTCTCGCCGCCGAAAACGACCTCGCGCCCGCGTTGCGTCCAGCCATCCAGCTCGCAGATGAGCGGGGACGATTTCGTGGGCACTTCCACATAGGTCGGCCAGCCGGGCAGGTTGCCCGGCGCCGTGTAGGCGGATGCGACCGACGAGACGAGGCCGATGTTTCCGCCCACGTCGACCGCCGCCAGCTTGTAGCTGTACTGCTCGAGGGCGCCGAGCCCCACGTCGTGGAAGAAGCGATGGCCGGTCAGGATGCCCTCGACCACCTCGGTGAACGGTCCCGACGGAGTGGTGGCACGGTAGAGTTTGTAGCCTCCCACTCCGTCGCCCGCCGCGGCGGGCGCTTCCCAGGAGAGCCGGATCGCTTCCATCTGCCCGACCAGCGAGGGAACGGGCGGCGCGGCCGGCGCTTCGAGATCGAGCAGCCGCGCGTGAAGCGTGTCGTCGGGCGTCTGGAAGGTGTCGACGACCGTGAAGCGCAGTTGCCCCGCCGGCTGGTACACGCGCACGGTGAAGCGGCCCGCGAGGAGCGTGTCCTCGGGCGCGAGATCGTCGAGCCGGACGGAACTCGTGTAGACCTGGATGTCCGACGCGTTCAAGGTGCTCAAATGCCCGACCAGATGGCTCGCGGTCCCCTTGCCGTCGTTCTTCAACCCGAGCCACAGGTTCTGCACCCCGCCGGGCGCGCCGGTCAGGAGGTTGGACGACATCCCCAGGCGGGCACGGCTCACGACGAGGGTGAGCGGCACCCGAGTCCCGGCGCCATCGGGGTCGATCACGAAGACGAAGGGCAGCTCGATCTGGTCGGCATCGCCGAAGAGATCCGCCCCGGAGGACGAGGCGAGGTTGACCAGGAAGGCTTCGGCGTCGGTCGCCTGGCCGCCGGCGGACATCAAGCCGAAGTACGCCGTGGAGTCGGCGATCTCCGCCGCGCCGGCCGGGAATCCGGCGCCGGGACGCAGGCGCGCGGCCGCTCCCGCCACCGCCTGCAGACCGGAGTTGCGGATCGTGACGCGCAAGCGCACGCGCTCCCCCGGCTCGCTCGCGGCGTTGCCGTTGCCGCGGCTCGAGGCGCTGCCGTCATCGACGAGCGAGAATCCCGAGAGATGGAGCGCCTGCTGCGCGGAAGACGCGGTCACCGATCCGTCGAGAAGGACGGGAATCTGCCCGGGAGCGGTCACCGCGATCGAGAAAGGCCCCGTCGTGCGGGCGTGGAAGGGAAGCTCGATCTCCTCTGCCCCTCCTCCGATCACGCCGACCGTGTAGACCTCCCCTTCCTTGTGGAGGCAGATCTGCGCGCCCTCGACCGCGTGGCCGTCCGACGTGACCGCCACTCGCACGGCGTCGACGCCGAGGGCGACCTGCCGGGAGGAATGGTCGGGCAGGGAGACGGTCATCGTCGCCGGCGTTCCCTGCCAGAAGGGCAGGCCCGGTTCGCCGAGGAGGATCTGGGTGTAGAGCAGGAAGCGCGTCTGGTTGTCGACGTTGATCTGCGAACCGGTCATCGCGTGGGCGGCCAGGGAGCCGAAGAAACCATCGCCGACAGTCGCGCCCGGCTCATCGAGCAGGAACCGGAGGAAGTCCTTCGAGAAGCCCTGCGCCGCCGACGGATAGTCGGCATTGGTGCAGCCCATGTAAGCGACGGACCCGCCGCCCGGCATGAGGAGCATCTTCTCGCCGAAGCAGTCGTATTCCACCGCTGCGGAGTGGCAGTTCACCGCGTAGGCGACAAAGTACTTCCCCCCGTCGCCGTTCGTCAGCCGGGCGAGGTCGCCGGTCAACAGGCGGCCGTCGCCCACGGCCCAGCGGTCGTGATACCCGTGGCCCACCTGGAAGACGAGGCTGTAGCCGCTCGACATGTGGCTCAGGGAGGAGTTCGCCGATTCCGCCTCGATGATCGAGGCCAGCTCCGGTCTCACGGTGCGGTAGTGGTCCGAGCGCTCCAGGAGCAGCCGCACGCCGTGAGGAACCTCGAGCGAGTCGCGCAATTCGGAATAGAGCTTCAGGCAATCGTCCGCCCCGTCGTACCAGCAGCAGATGGTGCTGCCCACGTTGTCCACGCGGCAACTCGCGTCCTCGCACGATTCCTCGGAGACGCAGTCGGGCAGCACGCCGCGGCCGCGGAGCGACCACTGCACGTGGAAGAGCACCTCGCCCAGGAAGAGCAGGTTGTCGAGATAGCCCTGGCGATTGGGTTCCCGCGCGTAGGTGAAGTACTTCTCCAGGTACTGCTCGACGTCTTGCGCCGTGCGGGCGCTCACCCGGCCCACCTGGATCTCGGGGGTCGTGTCCGCCGAATCCCCCAGGACCGACCGCGCCTCGCCGAACACGCCGTCGCCGTCCGCGTCCCAATTGCGTTCGAGGCAGGCATAGTAGTAGTCGGTCGAGATGTTGACGCCGGCCATCAGAGTGCTGAAGGCGTAGCGGATCGGAACGACGGACGGGTCGCCGCCCATGAGCGCCCAGCGGAGGCCCCAGTTGCGATACGCGTCGGCGAGGAAGAGACGGATGCGCTCGCTAGGGTCCGAGCCCTCCGGGTAGTGCTCGTCGATCCAGTCGGTGCGCACGACGCGCGCCGGATGCCCGCAGGCCGTCTTCCAATCGGCGAGCGGCTGCCAGGCCGCCGCCATCGCGTCGTCGGGAGGAACGATGATCGCGTATTCGACCGGCGCCCCTTCGACCGAGGGAACGTCGCTCGGGAGGTACCCCGGCTCGTTCACGCGGATCTCCTGCCAGGGCCCCGCCGCCGCTTTCCCGAAGGCGTCCGGAGCGAGCAGAGCCGGACGCTTGCGTTCGAGGCCACCGGCCACCGGCTCCCGGCCCAACTCGACCGTCAACCGCCCCCGCTCGGTCCACAGAAGGCGGCCTTCGCCCGGCTCGTAGCGCACCGGAAAGACGCGCACGACCGCGTAGCGCGCGCCGTTCGACAGCTCGACCTCGTTCACCAGGCGAGCGGGCTCGGCCGGGAAGAGGCCTGCCGCCTCGTACACCAGCGGGTCGGGAGCGACGTCGGGAAGCTCGGGCTCGACGGTCGAGCGCTCGCCCGGATAGGGCCGGACGGGGCGATCCAGGGCAACGTACCGCTCCGCGAGCGGTTCCCACGCGGCGGCCGCCGCGTGCGCACCCGCGGGAAGGCGCAGCACGACTTCGATCGAGGGGACGGCCGGCTGTCCCAGAGCGACCTCCGGCCTCCCGGAAGGCAGCGCAATCTCGCTCCAACGGCCGCTTTCGTCGCGCGTGACCGAGAGGTCCGGATACGCCATCTCGCGCTCGAGCGACTCGCCCCGCGCCGGCGCGGGGGCGGCGAGGAGGAGCCAGGCGCAGGCCAAAGCCCCGGAAAACGCGAAAAACCGGGGAACGCCGCGAACGGACGACGAGCATGCCATCGTGAATCTCCTCTCCCCCATCAGACGCTGGCCGGCGAGTCTGCGTTGATGCTACCGACCGTCCGAGCCCCTGTCAATGCGGCCCCCGGGCCCCTCGCCCCTCTCGGAAGGCCAGCCAGAGCGGGTTTCCGGGAGGCCGGATTCATTTTTCCCTTGCCAGGATTTGGGTCCGCTGCTAATGAAAGGATCGTTCCGATCAGTCCTGAGCCCGAGTCTCCCAAGGATGAAGGAGGAGAGCTACCATGACGAAGACCGAGTTGATCAACACGCTGGTCAAGTCCTCGAAGCTGGAGAAGAAGTCGGCCAAGATGTTCCTCGAGTCCCTGACCGACGTCGTCACCAAGGAGATCCGCAAGGGCGGCGAAGTTCCGCTGACCGGCCTGGGCAAGTTCAAGGTCTCCCACCGCAAGGCGCGCATCGGGCGCAATCCGCAGACGGGCGAGGAGATCAAGATCCCGGCCAAGAAGGTCGTGAAGTTCGCGGTCGCGAAGGCGTTGAAGGACCAGATCCGCGCCGGCAAGGCGCCGGTCGCCGCGATGAAGAAGACGCGCAAGAGCTAGTCGATCGGATCTCCCGATCGAGAGGCTTGGGGCTGCAAGAGAGGGTGACGGCATTCGGCCGTCACCCTCTCTTGGTTTCGCGCGGGCGCGCGCCTTGCGCCGGTGTGCTCTCATTCCTCGGCCGCACCCTCCTGTCCCTTCGCCTTGCCCTCCGCTCCCTGCGCCTTGGGACGGAAGTAAGGCCGCAGATCGGGAAGTTCCTCCGTGCCCAGCGCCCGCCTGATCTGCAGTTCCCGATAGAAGGGCAGCGGCACGGAGAAGCGGATCGTGTCCTCCGGACAGGCGTCGCAGACCGCATGGAACACGTGCCCCCAGTGCCGGCACTCGATGCGCTGCACGACGGTGGCCGAGTCCCGGCCGGCGCCGTAGAGCAACTCCGTGCAGCGCGGGTCGGGGTCGTCCTTCATCCCGGTGAATTCCTTGGTGAACCGGAAGCCGCGTTCGCCGCACTTCTGGCTGCGCAGCCGCCGCAGGATCCAATCCTCCTGGGTGATGCATGAGAAGTACTTCTCGCCCGCGGTAGAATGCGTCTGCTGGTAGAGCTGTCCGAGGTCCCAGAGCCGCCGCAGCAGCCCGTCCTGCACCCCCGAGGGATCGCCCGGCGGATCCTGACTGGCGAGCACGGTCACGATCGTGTCCGCCTGGGCACCGAGAATGAACGAGAGATCGACGAAGTGGAACCCGAGGAAACGGCCGGGCGGGACCGGCACCTCGGTGGTCACGAGCTCGAAGGTCTGCCGGGCTTGATCGAGAAGTTCTTCGGGGTGCTTGCGCACGTATTCATCGAGGACGGGAAACAGGCGGACGACCAGGGTGTCGGCAATGCCGTCGCGAATGAGCAGCCCCTCGGGCCCTTCGAGGTAGTAGCGCTCGGCGATCGTCTCGGCGGCGAACTTCGCTTCCCAGGCGGAGAGGGCGCGCACGCCGGCGTAGAGAGCGGCCCGGTCGCCGGTCGCCTGCCGCAGCTGCCCCATTTGCCGGTCGATCTCGAGGGTCCCGCGGTCGACCAGGTCCTGGCCGTAGTGGAGTTGGTCCAGAGGGTGGATCGCACCCGCCTGGCCCGCAACGGTCGCGGCCAGAAGGCAGATCCAACCCCACCGGACGATCCGAGCCCGCGTCCCGCCCACCTTGATCATGCCCGCTCGCTCCTTTCCTCGAGAGGCTCCCCGCCGGAGGGTCTGCACCCATGAAACCTTGCTCCGCCGCTCGGTTCCCGCATCTCGGGCAGCCCGGCATCCCCCACGAATCCGGGCCGGTGCGGTCCCCTCACGCGGCCGCATCTCTGCATGGCTTGGATGGCAGGGCAAGCCTAGGTGGTCGTGCCTCGCCAAGTCAAGAATACCCGGGCCAGCACCCCGGCACAGGGGAGCGGCCCCTCTTCGTCCGGAGCGCCGGCCTGCGTTGACCGGCCGCGTGCAAGAAGGCTAGGCTGATGGAAGGCAATCGAGGGGAACGCGCGTGGCGGCCGGAGGCAGAGATGAGAGCCTACGTGATTCGCGCTCATGGTGGTCCCGAGGTCCTGGCTCTCGAGGACCGTCCGCTCCCCCATCCGGCGCACGGTGAAGTGCGCCTGCGCGTGACCGCCGTCGGCCTCAATCACCTGGACCTCTGGGTGCGGCGCGGGGTCCCCGGCCGCCGCTTCCCGCTTCCGCTCGTTCCCTGCTCGGATGGATGCGGGATCGTGGAAGCGATCGGCGAGTCGGTCGCCGGCGTCTCTCTCGGAGACGCGGTCCTGGTCTCCCCCGGGTACGGTTGCGGCTCCTGCGAAGCATGCCTGCGCGGGGACGAAGCACTCTGCCGCCGTTACATGATCCTCGGCGAGACGCGCGACGGGACGGCCGCCGAGGCGATCTCCGTTCCGGCGGGCGCTCTCCTCCCGCTGCCTCCCTGCCTGCCGCCGGAACGGGCGGCCGCCCTGCCGCTCGTCCTCGTGACCGCCTGGCACATGCTCCTGCACCGCGCGCGGCTGCGACCGGGAGAGACCGTGCTCGTGCAGGCGGCCGGCAGCGGAGTGGGCTCGATGGCGATCCAGATCGCCGCCCTTCTCGGTTGCCGCGTGATCGCGACGGCGGGGAGCCCCGAGAAAGCGCAGCTGGCCCGCGAACTGGGCGCGGAGGAGACGATCCTCTATCGAGAGGAGGATGTCGCGGCGGCCGTCAAGCGCTGGACGGCCAGGCGCGGCGTCGACGTGGTCGTCGAGCACACGGGCGAGGCGACCTGGGAGGCTAGCGTCGCGTCGCTCGCCTGGGGCGGCCGGCTGGTCACCTGCGGAGCGACGAGCGGCGCGCAGGCGCGCATCGATCTGCGGGTTCTCTTCTTCAAGCAACTGAGCCTGCTCGGTTCGACGATGGGCAGCCGCGCGGATCTCAGCGAGGCGTGGCGGCTCGTGCTCGCGGGACGCATCCGCCCGGTCGTCGACCGCACGTTCGAGATGGACGAGCTGCCGGAAGCCTTCCGCTACCTGGAAGAGCGCCGGGCGTTCGGCAAGGTCACCGTCCGGGGGTGGAGCGCGTGAAGGCCGGGCGAGCGGGCACCGCAAGGGCGTCGATCGGCGAGACCCGTCCTCGCGCGCTGCGCCTGCTGTTGCTCTTCGCGGGCGCCCTCCTCGTCCGTCTGATCTATCTCCTCCAGATCCGCGGCAACCCGACCTTCCTCCATCCCACCGCCGATCCGCTGCGCTATCACGAGCGCGCGCTCGGCATCCTTGCAGGCGACTGGGTCGGCGGCGAGATCTTCTTCCATTCGAGCCCGCTCTATCCCTACTTCCTCGCGCTCAACTACTGGTGGAACGGGCAGAGCATCTTCTGGACCTACGCCGCGCAGGCGACGATCGACGCCTTGACGGTGGTCCTCGTCTTCGAGACCGCGCGCCGTCTGGCGGGACGGACGATCGCGTGGCTGAGCGGGCTCCTCGCTCTCGGGTACCAGGCCTTCATCTTCTTCACCGGCGAGATGCTCGAGATCACCCTCGTGCTCGCCTGCCTGGCCGGAGCCGTCCTCCTGCTCGTCGCTTCCGCCGATACCGCGGCGCAAGCGGCCGGCGCGACCGGGCCCGGCCGGATGGGGGGACAGGCCGGATCCGCACGGTCCGCCCCCGGGGGGCGGCGGGACGATGTCCGGGCTTCCCGCGCGCCCGCCCCGAAACACGATTCCCGGCGGCTCGCCGGCGCGGGCTTCCTGCTCGGCCTCGCCGTTCTGGGAAAACCGAACCTCCTCGCGGCCGTCCCCTTCCTGCTCGCGGGCTGGAATCTCCAGGCCGGGCGCCGCTGGCGCGCCTTCGCCCGCCCGCTCCCCGTCTGCCTGCTCGGCCTCGCGGCCGCGATCCTGCCCGTCACGGCGCGCAACGCGATCGTCGGCGGCGACTTCGTCCTCACGACCTCGAACGGCGGGATCAACTTCTACATCGGCAACCACACGCAGGCCGACGGGACCTTCCGCGTGGAGGCCAACCTGCAGGACGACCTCGGCACCTCGTCGGCGCAAGCGGCCGAGCGCGCCGTGGGACGCCCGCTCAAACCGAGCGAGGTTTCCGCCTACTGGTTTCGCCAGGGTCTCGCCTACGTTTTCGGCCATCCGTGGAACGCGCTCGTCCTGACCGGGCGCAAGCTGCTCCTCATGTTGAACGGTTACGAGATTCCGAACCACTTCGACCTGAGCTTCTTCCAGCGCTATTCCTCGCTGCTCCGCCTGACCCCCATTCGTTTCGCGACCGTATTGCCGCTCGCCGTATGCGGCCTGATCGCCGCCTGGCCGCAGCGCCGGCGGCTCGCGATCCCCTACCTGCTGCTCGCCGGCACGGTGCTCAGCCTGCTCCCGTTCTTCGTGACCGCGCGCTACCGCTTGCCCGCCGTCCCGGCGCTGATCTTCTTCGCCGCCCTCGGCCTCGCCGCGCTCGCGTCCCACGCGCCCGCGCTGGCCGCGCGTCTCGGACTCGCCCGACCGCCCGGCGGCGTCCTGCTTCCGCTCGCGGGCCTCGCCCTCGGCATCGTGCTCGTCGCCCTGCCGTTCTATGCTCCCGAGGACTTCTACGCGCACCAGTACGGGGCGATCGCGAGCGTGTACAAGCAGCAGGGTCGCATGCCCGAGGCCGCCGAAGAGTACCGCCGCGCGCTCGCGCTGGCGCCGGGCGCGGTGCTGATGCGCAACAGCCTCGCCGTGTGTCTGCTCGAGATGGGCGACTCCGCCGGCGGGGAGGAAATGCTCCGCGCGGCGATCGCCAGCGATCCCGGCTACGCGCCCGCCTGGCGCAACCTCGGGCGGCTGCTCGCGCAGAAGGGCGACACGCTCGCGGCGATCGCCGCCGAGCGGCGCGCCTGCGACGCGGATCCGTACCTGACCACCGCCGCCAGCGACCTCGCCCGTCTGCTCTTCGCGCGCGGCGACTACGCGGAGAGCGAGCGCGTGCTGCGCGAGGCGCTCAGCCGTGCGCCGCGTGATGAGAACATCCTTTGGAACCTGGCCGTGCTCCTCGGCACGCGCCTCGGCCGCGGCGGCGAAGCGGAGGCGCTCCTCGACCGGCTGTCGGCCGTGCGATCCGACAGCCCCGAGGTGCGGCGGCTGCGCGCGTTCCTGCGGGACCAGGGGCGGGCAACGGGCGCAACGGTCGCGCGGCCGGCGGGTCTCGAGTAGCGGCGTGCGCCAGCGGGTTCGCGGAGGCAGACCGGCGGTCTCGCCGCGGCAGACCGGCGGGTCTGACGATGGACACCTCCGCACGGCTGCGTGTCCGCCCGCTCATCCCGCGGACGGCGGATCCTCGCTCCCCGTGCCCCTCCCGCTCGCGCGCAGCGCTTCCCGCAGCGTGCGGCGCAGGCGAAGCGTCTCGTCGCTCAGGCTCACTTTATAGATGTGCGCGTTCAGCAGGCGGCGCGAGGTGGGATGCAGGCGGGCGAGCTGGGCCGCCGCGCGGGCGCGCGATTCCTCCAGCGTAGGCAGCGGTCGCACCGGGTTTCCCTTGCGAAGCACGGGCACGAGCAGCGGCTGCGCCTCCGTGATGCCGGTGTACGTCTTCGACTCTTGCTCGATCAGCGGATGCGTGCCCGTGAGCTCGCCTCTCCCGGCGATCTCCTCCCGCTCCTGGGCGATGAGATCGGCTTCCCACCAGCCGGCCGATCGCGCGAGCCGCCACACCTGCTTCACTCCGGGGATGGTCGCCTTCACTCCCCGCTCGGAAACCTTCAGGCGCGCGGACCAGCGCCCCTTCTCTTCGAGGGCGGCGAGCTTGTAGACGCCGTTCAGGGCCGGAGCGCAGTGGGACGTGACGAGACGCGTGCCGACCCCCCAGAAGTCGATGCGCGCTCCCTGCACCTTGAGATCGTGGATGATCCACTCGTCGAGATCGCCGGAAGCGAGGATGCGCGTCTCGGTCAGGCCCGCGCGATCGAGCATTTCGCGCGCGGAGATCGACAGGTAGGCGAGGTCGCCCGAGTCGAGGCGCACGCCGAGCAGGCGCTGCCCGCGCCGGGCCATCTCGCGCCCGACGGTGATCGCATTCGGAATGCCGCTCTGCAGCGTGTCGTACGTGTCGACCAGGAGGACCGTCGCCTGCGGATACGCCTCGGCATAGGCGCGAAAGGCAGTCAGCTCGTCGGGGAAGGCCATGATCCAGCTGTGCGCCTGCGTGCCGCGGACGGGAATGCCGAGGACGCGGCCGGCCTCGGTGTTCGACGTCGCCGCTACCCCCCCGAGATAGGCCGCCCGCGCCGCCGAGAGCGCCCCATCGATGCCCTGCGCGCGGCGCAGGCCGAACTCGATCACGTTGTTCCTGCCCGCCTCGCCGCACACGCGCGCGGCCTTGGTCGCGATGAGCGTCTGGAAGTTGATCGCGTTCAGGAGCGCGCTCTCGAAGAACTGCGCCTCGAAGAGCGGGGCCTCCAGACGCACGATCGGCTCGAGGGGGAAGACGAGCGTGCCCTCGGGAGCGGCGTCGAGATCGCCCGTGAACCGGAACCTTTTCAGGCGTTCGAGGAAAGCCTCCGAGAACATCTTCAGGCCGCGCAGATACGCGATATCGTCCTCGCCGAAACGCACGCTCCGCAGGAAGCGCACCGCCTCGGCGAGCCCCGCCATCACGCAGTAGCCGCCGTTCTCGGGGATCGACCGGATGAAGAGGTCGAAGACCGCCCGCCGGTCGGCGAGGCCGGCGCGGAGATAGCCGTCCATCATGGTCAGCTCGTAGAAATCGGTGCGCAGGGCCGGGGCGGTCCGCAGGTGCATGCTCACTCCCGGGCGGCCATCCGTTGCGAGTCGGTGAAGGAGACCCCCAACGCCCGCATCTCCGCGAGAGCGGCCGCGAGGGAACCGCGGAGATCGATCGCTCGGCAGGCATCCTCGACGAGCACGACCTCGAGCCCGAGGCGGCGCGCGTCGACGGCCGAGTAGAAGACGCAGAAATCGGTCGCGAGGCCGGTGAGAAAGATGCGGCGGATGCCGAGTTCCCCCAGGGCGCCCGCAAGTCCGGTCGGCGTGCGGCGATCGTTCTCGAAGAAGGTCGAATAGGAGTCGATCTGCGGGTGAATGCCCTTGCGCACGATCATCCGCGCCCGCTCGGCGCGGAGATCGGGATGGAACGCCGCGCCGGGCGTTCCCTGCACGCAGTGCGGAGGCCAGAGCGTCTGGGGGCCGTAGGGCAGATCGATCATGGCGTAGGGGCGCCGGCCCGGATGCGTGGAAGCGAAAGAGACGTGATCGGGCGGATGCCAGTCCTGCGTGAGGACGACCTGGGTGAATCGCGGCATGAGGAGGTGGATCGGCGGGATGACCTCCTCTCCGCCACGAACGGCGAGCGCGCCTCCGGTGCAGAAATCGAGCTGCACGTCGGTGACGATGAGGGCGTCGGAACGGCGATCGATCGGCGCGACGGACATGCTCCCCTCCTCCGGCCCGTCCATCCTCGGGCCGCATCCCACGGCCGATCCTCGCCCGGACAATGGCAGATGGCCGCGAGGGCTGCCAGACCGTTCTCGCCCGTTTCCGAGCGCGCGGGCGGTCTGCCCTTCAGCCTCCTCCACGCTCCCCACGCTGTGGCCGCCCCCGCCCCTCCACCTGCCCGCGGGGCCACCATCTCGCCTGGCCATCTCGCCTGGCCATCTACTCGCGCGGCGGCCGGGCTGCTATCCTCTCGGCCCGACCGCGCGACGGCCGACAGGACCGGCTTCTGGCGGGCGGTCGGCGGGTGGAGAAACCCCGTCGGCGGCCCGACCGCGTTCCGTCAGGGAGGAGCGACATGGATTTCCACGAACTCGTCCGCGCGCGCTACAGCGTCCGGCGCTATCAAATCCGTGCGGTCGAAGAAGAGAGGCTGGCCCGCATCCTCGAAGCGGCGCGTCTCGCCCCTTCGGCGCGCAACGCGCAGGAATGGCGCTTCGTCGTCGTGCGTGATCCCCTGACGCGGGAGAAGCTGGCGGAGGCCGCCTACGGCCAGAGCCACGTGGGAGGCGCTCCCGTCGTGGTCGCCGCCTGCGCGGAACACGACGGCCGCGCGATGACCTGCGGGCAGCTCGCCTACCCGATCGACGTCGCCATCGCAGTCGACCATCTCACCTTGGCGGCGCGTGAAGAGGGGCTCGGCACCTGCTGGGTCTGCCGCTTCGACGAGAAGCTCGCCAAACGCGCCCTCGGCATCCCTCCGGGAGACGATGTCCGCGTGCTGGTCCTCGTTCCGCTCGGCTATCCGGCCGACCCCGTTCCCGCGGAGAAGCCGCGGCTGCCGCTCGAATCCATCGTGCGGTACGAGCACTGGTAGGCGCGCAGCCGCGGGCGGCGCGGCCGAGCCGCCGGCGTCCCGTCGGCGGCGGCGATTCCGCGGCTCGCGTCCTCCGGCCATGCGCTCGCGAGGTGCTCAGGCGGTGCGCTCGCGAGGTGGGGACGGCGGCTCTTTCCCGGCGGAAGGCTCTTCCCCGAGACGGCGGTAGAGGCGGTAGGCGTGGCTGCGCGACAGTCCGAGGATCCGCGCGGCTTCCGGGATGCGCCCCTCGGCTTGCGCGAGCGCGCGCGCGAGCCGCTCCGGGTCCCAACGCCCCCACACCCAGGTGTCCGCGGCGCCCCTGCTCGCCGGTTCGTCTTCGGCCGCTGCCGCGCCGAGGCCTTCCACCCACCGGACGAGGCTCTCGGCCGCCGCTTCGGGGCCGTGCTCGCGGGTGAAGAGCGACGCACGCTCCACCGCGTGCTTGAGCTCGCGCACGTTTCCCGGCCAGCGCCAGGCGCGCAACACGCGCAGCACATCCGCGGTGAAAACGGGGCGCCAGCTTTCCGCCTCTCCCGTTTCACGCAGCCACAGGGTGGCCACGAGCGGTTCCAGATCCTCGAGACGCTCGCGCAGAGGGGGCACGCGGACGACCAGTCCCGCCAGCCGGCCGAAGAGGTCCGGCCGGAAGAGGCCGTCGGCCACGCGGGCGCGCAGGTCCGCGCAGGTGGCCGCGATCACGCGCGCGTCGACCTGCCGGCTGCGCGTCTCCCCGATCCGCCGAACCTCCCCCGAGTCGAGGAAACGCAGCAGGAACCCTTGCGCCTCGGCCTCGAGATCGGCCACCTCGTCGAGGAAGATCGTGCCGCCCTCCGCTTCCTCCAGCAGTCCGCGCCGGTCGGCGTTCGCTCCGGTGTACGCCCCGCGCCGCGCGCCGAAGAGCTCGGCGGCGAGGAGATCCTTGCGCGCGGCGGCGCAGTTGAGTGGAACGAGCGGCCCCGGCCGGCCGCTCAGCGCGTGCACGCCGCGGGCGACCAGGTCCTTGCCCGTGCCCGTTTCGCCCAGGATCAGAGCGGGAATGCGCCCCGGCGCATAGGTCTCGACGAGCCTCAGCGTGCGCGTCACGAGACCGACCACGTTCCAGACGGGATGGAGAGCGGAGCGCGCCATGTCCCGTATCGAGGGCGCGCTGGGAGCCGGGCCACGGCCGCGCTCCGCTGCATCCTGGAAGGCCGGCAGGCGCGCCGGCCGGGCGCCACGCCGGCCGGGCCCCTCGCCGCCTGCTTCTTGCATGACCGCAGGACCCGCGCCGGCCCTCGCGGCCCCGGCAGAAGCGCCCGCCCGCGGAGGCCCGAGGCGCGGATGATCGAGCCGCAGCCTCGCGCCGGCCTCCTGCTCGGGTTCGCCCTCGAGTGGCGCGCAGGCGAGGGGATGCGCGCGATCGGCGAGCGCATCGAGCCACGCGGCGACGACGCGCCGCTCGATCCACTCACCCATCGCCGCGAGACGCGCGCCCGCCTCACCGAACGCCTCGCGGGCCCGCTCGCGATCTCCTCCGTGAAAGCAGGCCGTTCCGAGAACGCGCCATGCCTGCGCCTCTTCCCAGGGCGCGCGCAACCGGCGCGCGCGCGCGATCGCTTCCTTCGCGAGCGCGCCCGACTCGTCCGCGCGGCCCTCCACGAGGGCGAGTTCCGCCGCGCAAATGCGCAGCCCGAGCGCGAGGTCGCCCTCGGGCGCGATCCGGCCCACGACGCGCATCCCGCAGCGCAGCGCGACCCGCGCCTGCGCGAGCCGCCCGGTGAGGAGCGCCGCTTCGGCCAGGATCTCGAGTGCGAGGCCTTCCTCGCGGGCGAGCTTCATCTCTCGAGCCAGCCTCCAGACGGTGAGCAGGCCGGCGCGGGCCTCGGCCGGGCGGCCCGCGCGCAGCGCGAGCCAGCCGAGCCCGAGTCGCGCGAGAAGCACGGTCGTGTCACGGCCGAGCGCGAGGGCCTGGCGGCGTGCCTCCTCGAAGAGCGCCCGCGCGTGGGAGACGAGTCCGATCAGGGCGACGGTCCAGGCGCGGTTCAGGAGGACGACCGCGTGACCGTTCCAGTCGCCTGCGCTCCAGGCGCACTGCGCCGAGCGGGCGTAGAGCGTGTTCGCGTCGGCCAGCGCGCCGCGCCGGCGGGCGAGGATCGCCAGCATCGAGAAGGCGTCGCCTTTCAGGATGCCATGCTCACCCTGCTCGGCGAGGCGGGCAGCGGCGAGGGCGTGCCCTTCGGCTTCGTCTTCGCGTCCCTGCACCGCGGCGAGCCTGCTTCGGAGCAACTCCAGACGCGCGCGCGTGTCGCGGCCGATCCCGGCGGATTCCGGGCGGCGGGCGTCGAGGCGGGAACGGGCGTCCTCGTAACGGCCCTCGCGGATCTCCTGCTGGCCGAGCACGAGATCGCACAGGGCGGCCGTGTCCGCAGATGCGGGCGGGTGCTCGGCGACCGCGCGCGAGAGACGCTTGCTGCCGGCGCGCAGGTGCGCCGCGTGGTTCAACCGTGCGCAGGCGTTGAGCAGCAGGCAGAGGGCCTCGACCGCCTCGCCGGGACAGGAGATGCCGGCGTCCCACCCCCTCACGAAGGCGGGCCAGAGCAGGTCATGCGCCGACTGCCAGGCTCCCGCAGCCAGATAGGGTCGCGCCCGGCCGGCCAGTTCTGCCCAGCCGGCTGCGGACCGCGCATGCCCGTCTTCGTGGGGTGCGGCCGTCACAGCCTCGCTCGCGTGCCTCCACTCACGTTCATGCGGAGCCTGAACGACACGGTCGCAGAGCGTCAGGCCCGCCAGGACGTCAGGGAAATTCGGCGAGAGTCTCAGCCGGGCGAGGGAGAGGATGCGAGGCGGAGGGCGTGAGACGGACTACTCGGGGAACTCCTCGCCGAGAATGTCCGGAGCCGAAGGCGCCGCCTTCTCGGGGAATTCTTCGCCGAGACCGCTGTCGCACGGCCCGGAAGCGGCCCTCTTCTCCGGGAACTCCTCTCCAAGGCCGCTGTCCCCGAAGAACAGGACCAGCGGCTCGAGGAAGCGGAATTCGATGCCGAAGAGAACCGGCCAGCACGAGAGCTCAGGATACTCCTCTCCCAGCGCGTCGGTGGAGGACCCTCCCTTGATGCTTCGGCACGAATCGACGGCTTCTGCAGCATTGGGGAGGACTGCGGCGAGGAGTAGCACGAGGAGGGCGACGGACGACCACGAACCATGGATGGTTTTCATCGTACGCCTCCCTGCGTAAGAGCATCCGCGACCGGATGACCCCTTCGATCCTTCCTCAGGCGTGATGTCCCGGTCGCACTGGAAGGCTAGGAACAGCCAATCGCGTTGTCAACTGGATAATCCCAGCCATTGGCTCCGGAACGCGCGGGGTGGCAACGGTTTCAGCAGCAGGACGACCGGGCAAGCCAAACGCAGGAGTTGGATTATGACGATGGAACGGGAGATGGCCGGTCAGATTGAGAGATAGCGGATGCGCGGAGGCGCCCACTCGGTCGGGAAGGTCGGCCACGTGCGGGGGGGGGCTCGGGCCGGGCTCGGGAAGCCGGAACCATCGCGGGCGTAAAGCGGAAGCGGCCCGGCGAGGGCCGGGCCGCGATGCGGAGCGGGACGAAACGGCCGGCGCGGACTAGGAACCCGCCACCTGCCCGCCCTGCACGATCTCCATCCGGCGCAGGAGGTCGAGGACCTTCCACACCCCGATCAGCTCGCCCCGCGCCTCGTCCCGCAGGCTCTCGGGAACGGCGAGCAACTCGTCGTCGGGAAGATCCGCAAAGGCCCGGGAGACGGCAACCAGATTCGAGCAGATGCAGGCCGCCTCGTTCCGGCCGGCAGTGACCAGGCGATGCACAGTCGCTGGCGGAAGGGGCGCGCACACGACCGGCCCGCCGGAGGAGTCCAATCCCCGGCCCGCCCCTCTCTTGCGCGGGGGGGGAAGCGTGCGGAGCAGGGCGACGATCTTCGCCATGAGCACTTCGTCCTCCGTTGCGCCGGGCCGCGCAACCCGCGCATCCCGATGCACCGGCGTCCCGCTTTTTCTCCCGCCCGACTGTCCTGGTCCCCGGCGATGAGACATCTTCGACGCTCCTTCTTCTCGTTCGCGCGGCGAATGCCGCCTCTACTCCCCCGTGTTCGCGATCGGCCGCCCGCCTGTGCCTCGGCCCCCGCCTGCCGGCGGTCGGTCGCCTGCCTGGTGCGAGGAAGGGCAGGAGCCGTGCCGCAAGCGGAGCGATTGCGCCAGACGTCGACGGCGGGTCGAACGCCACGCGCGCGGGCCGCCGGCCTGCGGCTGCTTCGCACGGCTTGAGTGGAGGTTGCGCCGGGGGCGGCCGATCGCGACGAAAGGCAGGCATTTCCTGGGCGGCGCGTGGCAGCGCGGCCATCGACCGGGCGAGGCGTCTCATTCTCTCGAGCGAGCGTCTCTATTCGTCTGAACTCGCGCCAAGAAGAGACGGCATGCGCCGTTCGAGGCGCGATCGCAAAAGGCTGCTCTCCGCCTTTGGACACGAGATCGGGAATTCGTTCGTTCGTCGGCCCTCGGTCGTGGGATATACTGAACGCATCCGATCGAACCATTCGGTCGGAGCCTTCCGGCCGGGAACGGGCTCAGTATCCCTGGGGGCACCAGGGTATTCTGACCGCCAGTCTGTTCCTGGCCGGTCGTGTCTTGGGTGCAACTCTCCCGCAACGACGCTCCCGCTCGCCCCTTCCTCTCGTCCCTGGCCGCTCGGGCTGCGCTCGCGAAACGCCCTCTCGCCTCTCGCTCCTCGCCGTGAGCGCTCGATCGCCCGCCCGGGTCTAGCGCCCCGCGCCAACGGCCGAGCGAAACGCTTCCCCGCGGTGGTACAGCGCGAGGCGTTCTTCGATCGCCCGCGCCTGGGCCGCATTCCCGGCCCTGCGGGCGAGATCGACCGCCCGGCCGGCGATGTCGATGGCGCGATCGAACCGGCCCGCGGCAGCGTGCGCGGCGGCGAGGACATCGAGCGCCCCGGGCTCGGTCATCCCCGTCGACTCGCACGCGCGCTCGGCGAGCCGGATCGCCTCGGCCGCGTCGCGCTTCGCCTCGCGCGGATCGGTCGCGAGAATCCAGGCGGCCGCGGCCAGCGAGCGCGCCTCCGGCTCTTGCGCGATGACGGCGCGCAGGTGAACGAGCGCCTCGTCGAACTCCCCCGCCTGCACGAGGAGCAGGGCGAGCGCGCGCCGCGCCGAGGCGAGCGTGGGATCGGCCGCGAGCGCCTGCCTCTCGCTCGCGGCGGCCGCCTGCGGGTCGCCGAGAGCGATCAGCGCGGCCGCCAGGCGCTCGTGCGCGCGCGCGTAGCCGGGTCGGATCGCAACCGCCCGGCGATAGGCCTGGGCGGCCTCCCCCGCCCGGCCTTGCTCGAGGAGCGCGTTGCCCAGGTTGAAATGCCCCTCGGCGTAATCGGGCTGGAGCGCGATCGCGCGCCGCAGATGCGTGACCGCCTGCTCCAGGTGACCGTCCTCGGCCAGGAGGCAGGCGAGATTGTTGTGGGCGCGCACGTGCTGGGGATCGATCTCGACCGCGCGACGGAAGCGCGCGAGGGCCTCTTCCTTGCGACCGCTCTCGTCGAGCGCGACGCCCAGGTTCGTCTGGACCTCGGCCGAGGAGGGAGAGCGCGCGGCCATGTATTCGAAGAGCCCGACCGTGTCGTGCCAGTGCGCCAGGTAGCTTCGCAGCGCGCCGGCTTCGGCAACGGCGAGAGCGAGGGGCAGGGCGAGCAGCGCGACACCCCAGGCGCGCGGGCGGCCGCGCGTCATCGGGAACCCGGGCGCGAGGCGCGCGAAGAGCTGCGCCAGCGCCCCCGCGGCGACGATGCAGATGCCGAGCATCGGCAGGTACATGTACTTGTCCGACGCGGCCACCCAGCTGAAGCGCACGATTCCGAGAGTCGGCGCGAGCGCGGCCAGGAAAAAGAGCCAGCCCATGAGCGGCGCGCGCGTGCGCCGCAACGCGAACAGGAGAAGGGCGAGCAGGACCAGGCTGCCGCTCAGGCCCAGCCAGGCGGCGGCCGAAGGACGGGAGAGATCGGGGAGCGTGTAGACCGAAGAGAGCGCGGCCGGCCAGGCGAGCCGCCCCAGGTAGAAGAGGTTGAGATAGCCGGCCGTGAAGAGGGCCTGCGCGAAGCCCATGCGCACGTGGACGCCGACCTCGGCCGTACGCGCATGGGAGACGAGGGTGATTACGCCGAACAGCGCGGCGAGCGCGAGAAAGGGGATCTTCTCGCCGAGGGCCGGGCGGATCGGGCGGCGCAGCGGCCAGAAGTCGAGCAGGATCATGAGCACCGGGACGACGACGGCCGTC
>Ga0316622_100000281_pt1 | contig 28146 bp, 26 predicted proteins | sample OWC_Aug_OW2_C1_D_FD_207646 | JGI IMG/M metagenome (GOLD analysis project Ga0316622, IMG submission 207646) | Wetland soil microbial communities from Old Woman Creek delta, Ohio, United States - OWC_Aug_OW2_C1_D5_C | ecosystem: Environmental > Terrestrial > Soil > Wetlands | place: USA: Ohio... | reverse complement strand
CGCCCAGATCTCCTCTGTCACGAAGGGCATAAAGGGGTGCAGGAGCAGCAGCACATTCTTCAGCACGTAGAAGAGACAGTCCACGACGGCCTTTCTTTCGCCTTCGCTGCCCTCGTAGAGCACTGGTTTGACGAGTTCGATGTACCAGTCGCAGAACTCGTGCCACACGAACTGGTACACCGCGCTCGCGCCGTCGTTGAAACGGTAGTCCGTCAGATGCCGGTTCACCGACTCGACAGTCTCGGCAAGCCTGCTCAGGATCCACTGCCCGGAAAGGCCGAGGGACTCCGCCGGGGGAGGCAAATCCTGGGCGCTCCGCCACTGTTCATAGGTCACTATAAATCTGGTGGCGTTCCAGATCTTGTTGATGAAGTGCCGGTACCCCTCGACCCTGTCCTCTGAGAACCTTACATCCCGGCCCTGAGCCGCAAAAGCGGCGAGGGTGAACCTGAAGGCGTCGGCGCCGTACTTATCGATCATGAAAAGGGGGTCTATCACATTGCCCTTGGACTTGCTCATCTTCTGGCCCTTCATGTCACGGACCAGGGCATGGATGTAGACATCCCTGAAGGGCACATCCCCCATGACCTTCATCCCCATCATGATCATCCTGGCGACCCAGAAGAAGAGGATGTCGAAGCCCGTGACGAGGACACTTGTCGGATAGAAGGTCTTGAGGTCCTCTGTGCTGTCAGGCCAGCCGAGGGTCGAGAAAGGCCAGAGCGCCGAGGAGAACCAGGTGTCCAGCACATCGGGGTCGCGGATGAGCGCGCCGCTCCCGCAGGAGGGGCACGTCCTGAGATCCTGACGGCTGCAAAGGGGAGTTACCTCCTTGGGAACCTTTATCGCCCGTGACCTGTTGATGATGAGATCGTGAGATAAGCCGAGCCCCCTCAGATGGGCGTACGTGCCGCTCTGCACCGTCCCACCTCCGGGGAGACCGATGGGTTCGAGGAGGATGTGTTCGATACGCTCCCCCTGGGCGCCGCCCGCTGCTGCCGCGCACTCAGGGCAGTACCAGACAGGTATCCAGTGTCCCCACCAGATCTGGCGGGAAATGCACCAGTCCTTGATCTCCCGCATCCAGGCGAAATAGTTGTTCTCCCAGGACTCGGGTATGATCTGCACGGCCCGGTCCCTGACCGCCTGTTCCGCTTCCCTTGCCAGGGGTTCGATCGTGACATACCACTGGACCGTCAGACGGGGCTCGATGATCGTCTTGCAGCGGTAGCAATGTCCAACAGCATGGAGGTGCCTCCGCTCACCGTCGAGAAGGTCGAGATCCCTGAGATCGTCGAGTACCTTCTTGCGACATTGGTAGCGATCGAGTCCGGCGTACCGCTCGCCCGCCTCCCTCGACATTATGCCGTCCTCGCCGATAACGCTGACAAAGGGGAGATTGTGACGCCTCCCTATCACCTCATCGCTGAAGTCGTGAGCCGGCGTAACCTTGACCGCACCCGTTCCGAATGCAGGGTCTACCACGGGGTCGCTTATGACCGGGATTGCCCTTCCGGTGAGAGGGAGCTCCAGAGTCCTGCCTGCGAGAGGGCCGTATCGTTCATCGTTGGGATGGACGGCCACGGCAGTGTCGCCGAGCATCGTTTCAGGCCGTGTGGTCGCAACCGTCACCGCCCCTTCGCCGCCCCACACGGGGTATCTGATGAAGTAGAGCTTGCCCTCGATCTCCTCATGCTCGACCTCGAGGTCCGAGAGGGCGGTGTGGCATCGGGGACACCAGTTGATGAGCCGGTTCTCCCGGTAGATCAATCCCTCCTCGAAGAGCCCCACAAAGACCTCGCGCACAGCTCTGGAGAGACCCTCATCGAGGGTGAAGCGCTCCCGGGACCAGTCGCAGGAAGCCCCGAGTCTCTTGAGCTGGTGGATGATCCTGCCTCCGTATTCGGCTTTCCATTTCCAGACCCGCTCGATGAAGGCATCCCTGCCGATTTTGTGCCTGTCAAGGCCTTCCTTCGACAGTTCACGCTCGACCACGTTTTGCGTCGCGATCCCGGCATGGTCAGTTCCCGGCAGCCACAGGACCTTGCAGCCCTTCATCCGCTTCCACCGTGAAAGAATGTCCTGAATTGTGATATTGAGGGCATGCCCCATGTGGAGCGAACCCGTCACGTTTGGGGGCGGGATGACGATGCAGTAAGAGTGATGGGGCGCCTGAGGATCGGGCTTGAAATAACCCGATTCCTCCCAGCGCGCATACCATTGCTCCTCAAGCGTTTCAGGCCGATAACTCTTTTCAAACTCCGTCATTGGTGCGCACAACCTCTCAATGTGCTCTCTCTTTCCTCATTAAACGTGTCTGCTCAAAATGTTCTAAGTCTGTCATTGTCCGGCTCGGCCGGACAATCCAGAGGTCACTGAGAAGCCTGGATTCCACCCCCCGACTTCATCGGGGATCAAGCCGATGGGAATGACGGTTCAGGCAAAGCCCAGCTTACGGACAGGCACTGCATAGTGTAAGAAAAAGGCCGAGTCGAAGTAAAACGGCAGGGTGCAGAAATGCTCCATCTCCCCGGTGCAGGCAGAGCGGGTCACCGGTCACGAGACCACGGAATCGGTGCGCCCTTGCAGTCTCACAGATCGGCGGTGATCTTTTCGATTTCCTTCTGTATGAGGTTCTCTGCCACCTCGGGAACGATCCGCCTGAGGGAACCCTCGATCTCCGACCGGGCATTCGTAATCACTTCTCCGACAATCTGCCGGGAGACGTCTTCCAGCACGCCGGGCAGGGTTGCGGCAAGCGACGTCACGACATTCTCCCTGAGCTGTCCGGCAAGCTCCGTCACCATCTCCCTGATCATCCCTTCCATGTCCGACCTGAGAGAGACCGCCATCTCCCCGATGACTTCACGGGCAACACGGTCGGCGATTGACGGTACCGCCGAAGCAACGGTCTGCGCGACCTGGTCTCTAAGATGCTCCGACAGGGCAGGCGCCAGTTCCCGCTCGACGTAGGCCGAGAGTCTCTCATCGATGACCGCCCTGACCATTTCGGCCTGTTTAGGGGCCGTTACAGGCCTTTCGATACTGAGCGGCCGGGGGCCCTCGCGCAGGCCCTCTACCCGCGCTGCTGGTTCCCCTCTTGAGACAGCGGCAACAGGAGTGAGAGGCTCGGCAGCACTGACTCCCTCAATCTCCGCCGCGACCTGCTCAGGCGCCTCCGGCGCCGCAGCAGGAGCCCGGCCGGACAGAAGATACTCGACCTTGCCGAGCAACTCTCTGGTCTCGAAGGGTTTGATTATGAAGCTGCTCGCCCTAACGGTCCTGGCGCGCTCCTCGTCAAAGGGCTCGAAGGCGCCCGTCAGGAGCACGACCGGAATGTGCGCCGTGGCAGGATCCTTTCTGATCCGTTCGCAGAGATCGTAGCCTGTCAGGGACGGCATGTCCACATCGGCGAGCACTATCTCGGGCGCGAAGGTGGTGACCGCCTGCCACGCCTGTTCCCCGTCGGATAAGGCGAGGATCTCGAAGCCTTCCGGCTTCAGTATCAGCTCCACCACCTTCTGGATTGTCAGGCTGTCATCTGCGACGAGTAACCGGTGCGACATTCATCCCGTCCTTGTCACGTTCCTGGCGTGATCTCCGTGTCTTGTCCCGTGAGGTTTCTCGCATACGCGCCGTCCCGGATCCCAAGGGAATGACGGCCCGTGCCGTTCAGGAAAACCTGCCACAACCTCCTGACGGTTTTGACATTTTAGAGGGCTGTCATTGAATTGTCAAGCCTTCTTCTTGCTCTTGTAGTCCTCGATGGCCTTGCGCAGGGCATCGGCGCCGAGGTTCGAACAATGCATCTTCTGAGGCGGAAGACCGTCGAGCTCGGCCGCGACCGCTTCCTTTGATATGCTGAGCGCCTCATCAAGGGTCTTCCCTTTGACCATTTCGGTCACCATGCTGCTCACGGCAATGGCAGCGCCACAGCCGAAGGTCCTGAACTTGGCCTCAGTGATGCGGTCGTCCTGAACCTTTATGAAGATCTGCATGGCATCGCCGCACGTGGGGTTTCCCTCCATGCCCACGCCGTCGGCGTCAGCGATCTCACCCACGTTCCTCGGGTTCATGAAGTGATCCATTACCTTTGCGGAATACATGTCGCTAACCTCCCACGTAGCATTTCTGTCCCTCTCCCTCCTCGCCCCAGCCCTTTGCAAAGGGTGACATCTCCCTGAGCCGGGCGACGATCTGGGAGAACTCGGTCAGCAGGTGGTCGACCTGCTCATCAGTGGAGTCCCTGCCGATGCTGAAGACGATTGACCCCTGCGCAAGCGCTGAGGGAATGCCGAGCGACAGCAGCACCGGCGAGGATTTCAGGGCCTTCGAGGAACAGGCCGACCCGCTCGCCGCATAGACGCCCTTCATCGACAACATCAGAAGCATGGCCTCGCCCTCGATAAACTCGACGACGAAACTGGCGTGATGGGGCAGACGCTTCTCACGGTCTCCCGTGAGGTAGACGTTCGGTATTTTTAGTATGCCCTCGGTGATCCTGTCCCGGAGTCTTCTGCAGTGTTCCGCTCTCGTGGGCATCTCGAGACGGGCAAGCTCCGCGGCCTTGCCCATGCCCGCTATGGCGGGGACATTCTCAGTGCCCGCTCTCCTGCCGCCTTCCTGGATGCCGCCGTAGATCAGGGGAACTATCCTGAGGCCCTCACGGACATACAGAGCCCCGGCGCCCTTTGGTCCGTAAAACTGGTGGGCTGCCATGCTGTAAAGATCAACGCCGAGATCCTTGACGTCGACCGGGATGTTTCCGGTCGTTGCCACACCGTCCGCATGGAGCAGCACCTTGTGCTCTTTCGCCACCCTGGAGATCTCCCGGATCGGCTCGATGCTGCCGATCTCGCTGCTCGCGTGGGTCACCGAAATAAGGATGGTCTCCTTCGTGATCGACTTCTTCACCACCTCGGGGTCGACGAAGCCAGCCTTGTCGGCAGGCATCCAGGTGACGACAAAGCCGTTCTTCTCGAGGAAACGGGCCGCGTTGAGGATGGAGTGATGCTCGACCTTGGAGACTACAATGTGCTTTCCCTGGCCCTGCTTCGCCGCGGCAATGCCCCTGAGTGCGAAGTTGTTCGCCTCGGCCCCGCTGGAGGTGAAGACCACACTCGATGGTTTGGCGTTGATGAGGGCAGCTACTGACTGCCGTGCCTGCTCGATCGCCTCCCGGGCATGTATGCCCAGATCGTAAATGCTCAGGGGGTTGCCGAACTCTTCCTTAAAGTAGGGCATCATCGCATCCAGGACATCCGGATGCAGGGGGTTACACGCAACGTGATCGAAATAGCATCGCATGGTGCCGGCTCCTTTGCATTCGTCTTTCAGTCGGTCGTCTTGCGGATATAGAATTTGAAGTAGTCCTCGGTCTCCTCGACGCCGATAAACTCATTGCCCGTCTTTTCGCACCACCCCGGTATGTCCTCGAGGGCGCCATCGTAGTCGGTCAGAATCTCGAGGACCTGACCCTTCTCGAGTTCCTTGACCATCTCGTCGAGTTTAAGCAGGTGCATGGGGCACATCATATACACGATGTCCGCCGTGACGTCTGCCTTGATACCTTCAACGAACTTCATAATACCAGCAAACAGTAACGAGTGATCAGTAATCAGAGATGGGAGTAAGGCATCGGTACGGGACAACCTGTACCAGTCATGAACGACAAACAGAACGTGCTCATGTCCGGTGGCCGCCGGTGGTTACGCGGGCCGAGCATTTGGAGAACTGCCGGCCCTGTTTCACAATCGGTCCGGTCACGGGGCTGCCACACCTCCCGGCACCCTGTTGAGAGTCATTGACGACGGAGACTGCTTTTCTTCCGGCCTCCGCCCCATAAAAGTCTCCGCTCAGGAGGTTCCTCAGCGATATTGTCTTGAGGTAGCCCTCGATCTGCTCTCCCAGGGCTTTCCACAGCAGGTGGGTGACACAGCTGTCCACCCTGACGCAGCCCTCTTCGGGATCGAGGCAGGAGGTAATGGCGACCGGCCCCTCGAGCTCGTCGAGGATGGAGGCGATGGATATCTCCTCAGGACTCCCCGCGAGAAGATAGCCGCCCCCGGGACCTTTCACGCTCCTGATGAGGCCCGCTTTCCTCAGTCTGTTGAGAATCTGTTCGAGATAGGCCACCGAGACATCCTGCCGCTCCGATATCTCCCTGATCGTGACCGGCCGTCCGGGATATCCCCGGGCGATCTCGAACATGGCCCTGACGCCGTACTGACCCTTTGTGGAGAGCCTCAGCATGGTCTATCCTATAAATACCCTACCAATTGTGTCAAGTATTAGCGCACAGCGCGATGTGCATGAAACGTGACGGTGGCCGGAGTCAGGCATGACGGCGGAAGGCCTTCCCCAAGCTACTTCTTCTTTTCCTCGAAGAGGGGCTTCTCCTGCTTTGCCCGCAGTCTCTTGACAAGCTCTTCGTAGGACTGGCTCCTGATGATCTTGTTGAACTGGGTCCGGTAGTTGTTCACGAGACTCACACCCTCGATGACCACGTCGTAGGCCACCCACTTCGGGCTCTTCTTGAACAGCTTGTAGTCGATCGGTACCTCGACGTTGGCCGAGGTGATGATCTTGGTCTTCACGACCGCGTAGTCTCCCTCGATGCTCTCGTCACCGTAGACCACTTTCTCATCTGTGTAGCTTTCAATCTTGTTGACATAGGTCCGCTCCAGGAGGTCGCTGAAGAGGCTGACAAACTCCTTCCGCTCCTCGGGGGTTCTCCTCTGCCAGTGAATAGAGAGGGTCCTTTTGGACATCTCCTCGAAATCAAAACGATCCCCCACCGTCCTGCGCAGGATCGCCCTCCGCTCCTCTGCCTTGGAAGGCTTCTTCAGTTCCTTGTTCTTCAAGGTCTCGATGACTTTGTCAACGGTCTCCTTCACCTGCTCTGTCGGGCTTCCCGGCGCGGCAGCGCCGGCAGTACCGCACCACCACAGCCCGACCAGAAGGCTCACCAGCAGCACCCTTGAGATTTTCATGGCACCTCCTTCATAAATCCGCACGCTGTTCACCGTCACACCTTTCCGAAGACATATTTCGATATGAGTTCCTCCACGTCTATGGAGGACTCGGTTTCCCTGATCCTGCCGCCGTTGGGCAGGAACGTCTCTGAGCCGCCCGGCGTGATCAGGATGAACTTCTCTCCGATGAGCCCTTTGGTTCTCACTGAGGCCACCGAGTCCTGCTGGATCTTCACGTGGCTGTCGATGGTGAGTTCGGCCCGAGCTTGGTAATTGTCAAGCTTCACCGCCTTCACCTTGCCGACTTCGACACCGGCTATTTCAACTGACGAGCCTTGCTTGATTCCGCCGGCGTTCTCGAAGTCCGCGTAGACCGTATAGTAGCCTTTGCCGACTACGTCCAGCCTGCCGAGTTTTATCGAGAGGTATCCGAGGGCTGCGATGCCGATGAGAAGGAAGATGCCCACGGCCAGTTCAAGATCGATTCTCTTCATAGCTCCCTGCCTCCTGGATCACTGCGTTGTCCTGATGGGGCCCCAGAGGCTCCCCGTGACGAACTGGCGGACAACCTCGTCCGTTGAACAGCGGATCTCTTCCGGCGTGCCCACGGCCTCGATGACGCCCTCGAAGAGGAAGGCGACCCTGTCCGCCACATCGAAAATCTCCGGTATGTCGTGAGAGATTATCACTCCTGCAAAGCCGTATTTCTTGTGGGTGTCGGTGATGAGCTTGTGTATGGCGTGCAGCGTGATGGGATCGAGCCCCGTGGTCGGCTCATCGAAGAGGATGATGCCCGGTTCCGTGATGAGCGCCCGTGCCAGGGCCGCTCTCTTCCTCATCCCGCCGCTGAGTTCGGCTGAGTACTTCGATTCCATCCCGGTGAGGCCCACGTCCTCGAGGGCCTCAAGAACCTTGGCCCTGATATCCTGTTCAGAGAGCCTCGTCTTCTCCCTCAAGGGAAAGGCGACGTTGTCATACACCGTGAGCGAGTCGAAAAGAGCCCCGCCCTGAAAGACCACCCCGAACCGCTCCCGCACTCTGTCAAGCGGGGATCCGCCAAGCCGCGTGATGTCCGTGCCGTCGATCACGATGCTCCCTCTGTCGGGCTTCAGAAGGCCTGTCAAGTGCTTAAGGAGCACACTCTTGCCGCTGCCGCTCTGGCCGATCACCGCAACCAGTTCGCCCTGTCTCACGCTGAGATTCACGCCTCTGAGGACTTCCTGGGTTCCGAAGGATTTGTGGAGATCAATGACGTCGATCATTTCATTCCGCTATATGAAGAGGGTTCCCAGGAAGTAATCGGAGATCAGGATAAGCACCGACGACAGCACCACGGCCTCCGTGGTCGCCTTGCTCACGCCCTCGGCCCCGTATCCCGTGTGAAACCCCTTGTAACATGACACCCAAAGCACGAGGACGCCGAAGGTCACCGCCTTGTATACGCCGATGATGATGTCCTGCATCTCCACCCAGTGCTTCATTTCGGAGAAGTAAGTGCCGGGGTTGAGGCCGAGAAGCTTCACTGCTACCACGTAGCCGCCGAAGATCCCGATGACATCGAAGATGGCAGTGAGCAGAGGGAAGACGATGATGGCCGCCACGATCTTCGGCACGATGAGGTAGCGCATGGGATTGAGGGCCATGGAGATCAGTGCGTCTATCTGGTCCGTGATCCTCATGATACCGATCTCCGCCGTGAGGGCCGAACCTGCCCGTCCGGTGACTGTCAGGGCTGACAGAACGGGGCCCAACTCCCTGATGAGGGTCAAAGCTACGGCAGGGCCCACGAGCGCCTCGGAACCGACCTTCTTGAGTGTATGATAGGCCTGCAGCGCCAGTACCATTCCTGTAAAGGACCCCATCAGTAGAATGACCGTTAACGACTTCGTCCCGATGAAGCGTATCTCCCTGAGCAACTGCCGGAATTTGAAGGGGGGCATGAAGATGTGGTAGAGGGCCTGCAGAAGAAATGTGAACATGTGGCCCATGGCGCGCACTGTGGTGAGTGCCCAGGAGCCCAATCGTCTGACCGGCCCTGTGATCATCGTTGTCATCCGGCGGAACACCAATAATCAGAATTTGTCCATGAATTATTTGCTCACCTGATCTGTTCTTCGAACCTTCTGGATTGTCGGGTCAAGGAGGCATCCTGCCTCTGAAGTGCAACTGCTAAAGTAAACCTTGATGTTACAAAAGGACCTCTGCCACGGGCAGAGCAGTGGTGCTGAGAAGCCTTTCCGTGCGATGCCTTGTTCATCGGCAGACAACTGGTTGAGGGAAGTTCTCAACCACATCTGCAGTGAACTCTCCCGCAACCGACATATGATAAGATCCCATCGCGTTCGGAAAGGCTTCGAGGCATCCTGCCCTGCCACCGAAATGCAACTGGAAGGTAAACAAGCATTAATTATAGCATGCGTAAATCAGAACACGGACGATGAACCTGACAGTCTCAAGAGCATGTCCGGGCTTGCGGGTACTGGCTGCACGGCATCCTTATCCCCCGGAACCGACAACGGTCACCGCATCTCCCCTTGCAATGCCGAAAAGGCCTGCTGCAGAGGCACAGCTGACAAAAAGCTCCAGGTAACCGGAACTGTTGATCAGCCACTGGAGGCTCCCTTCTCGGCCTTCGGCGTAGAACCTGACCGGTGCGGCTTTCATCCCCTTCACACTGACAACGTGCGGATCTCTCAGGCCGGCCAGATGCTCCCTTCGTATGTTCGTGAGGACATTGCCGAACCGGTCAATATGGACGATCTCGCCGGCAATCCGGTCCGTCTGAACCGCGGGCTCCGGTACAGGGAATCGCTCCAGCCTGTCGACGGGTCCGCCAAAGGCAGAGGGTTCGAGTCCCGTCGAAACCCAGGCCGCCACAGGAGCGAAGAGGTCACGGCCCTGAAAGGTGGGGCTTTCCGTGGCAAGGAAGTACTTTCCCTCCGTCAGTTGCGTGGCCCTCCATGTCTTTGAACGAGCAAGGATGTGGGAGAAAAGACCGTTGTCGGGGCCTATAAAGCAGTGACCCTCGGCCTCGAGAAGGAGCGCCCTCCTCCGCGACCCGACGCCCGGGTCGACAACGCACAGGTGGATGGTGCCTATCGGGAAGAAAGAGTAGCTGGTGCCGATGACGAAGGCTCCCCCTTCAATGTCGTGCGGTTCGATATCATGAGTGATGTCGACGATAGTGACGGAGGGGTTCACGGACAGAATGACTCCCTTCATCTGTCCGACAAAGGGGTCCCGGCAGCCGAAGTCAGTCGTGAGGGTGATAACCCTAGGTCCTGAGGCTTCCAATGAGGTCATTGATGTCGTCCAGTCCCTGGCGCTCCAGGAACTCCCCAAGCCCGTCGATGATCTGAACAGCAGCGCGGGGGTTGACAAAGTGCGCCGTGCCGATCGCCACCGCCCTCGCCCCTGCGATGAGAAACTCCAGGGCGTCCCGACAGTTCATGATGCCTCCCATCCCGATGACCGGTATCCTGACGGACTTCGCAGCCTCCCAGACCATTCTCACCGCCACGGGCCGCACGGCCGGGCCTGAGAGCCCTCCCGTCACGTTGGCGAGCAGGGGCCTCCTGGTCTCGACATCCACACACAGCCCGGTCAGCGTGTTGATGAGAGAGACCGCATCAGCCCCGGCGGCTTCGGCAACCCGCGCCATGAGGCCGATGTCGTTGACGTTGGGCGAGAGCTTCACGATGAGCGGCTTGCTTACCACCCGGCGGACCGCTCCCACGACGCGTTCCATGGTGCCGGGGTCGGTGCCGAAGATGCACCAGCCCTCCTGTTTGTTCGGGCACGAGACGTTCATCTCAAGGCCGCTTACATCCTCGGCGTCGTCAAGGATGCTTGCAACCTCCACAAACTCGTCGACGCTGTCGCCGAAGAAATTCGCAATGACCGGTGTGCTGAACTGCCTCAGAAAAGGCAGCTTCTCCCTCAAGAAGGCGTCGATGCCGATGTTCTGGAGGCCGATCGCATTCAGCATCCCTGCCGGCGTTTCCACAATCCTTGGAGGCGGGTTGCCCTCCCAGGGTGTCATCGAAAGCCCCTTGACCACAATCGCACCGAGCCTGTTCAGGTCGAAGAACTCAGCGTACTCCTCGCCGTAACCGAAGGTCCCCGAGGCGGTCATCACGGGATTCCTAAGGGTTATCGGTCCGATGGCCACTGACAGGTTTACCATAGGATCTCCCGAAGATCGAACACCGGGCCCTCCTTGCACACACTCGCATATCGGGAGGTGACCCGGTCAGAGCCGGCGCCGCGCGCCCTGGTCTTGGTAACACACCCGAGACAGGCTCCCACCCCGCAGGCCATCCGCTCCTCAAGGGAGACATAACATGGCGCTACCCTGTGAGGCAAGGTTCGCGAGAGAGATGTCAGCATCGGCAAGGGGCCGCAGGCATAAACCGGTAACGACAGGGTCCCACCATCCGAAGACAGAAGGAATTGCTTCAGTTCATCAGTTACAAATCCCTTGACGCCTGCTGAGCCGTCGTCGGTGGCAATGATGCACTGCTCGGAAAGAGCCCCGACCTCGTCTTCCAGGACAAGTTCCTCCGCGTTCCTCGCCCCGTAGAAAAGGACCGCCCTTCCCCTGCAGGTCTCCAGGAGCGGAAAGAGGGAGGCCAGGCCGATGCCGCCGGCAACGGCAATGAACCTGCCCTCGGGAAGCACGTAGCCGTTTCCGAGAGGCCCTATCACGGAGAGACGCTCCCCCGCCTTCATGGACGAGAGACCCGCCGTGCCCTTACCTCTTATTCTGTACAGGAATTGCAGCGCCGGGCCGTCCTGGCGGAGGATGCTGAAGGGGCGTTTGAGGAGCGGATCGTAGGAGCTTCCTGCCTGAAGCATGTAAAACTGCCCGGGCCCGGGGCTCACAGTCTGTTCAAGGGGAAGGATCGTAAGAAGGTTGAAGCTTGGTTTGAGGGGGACGTTCTCGGTGATGTGCGCGGTGAAGTACCTACTCAAAGGTGATCTCGAGGATCTCGTATTCTATAGTTCTCGCCGGCGCCTTGACAACGGCGACATCGCCCTGCTCCTTTCCGATGAGGGCCTTGCCGACGGGAGAGGTTATCGAGATCCTTCCGCTCCTGACATCCGTCTCGCTGGGACCCACCAGCGTGAATTCGTACTCCTCGTCGGCGCCCAGGTCCATGACCTTCACTCTCGCGCCAAAGGCAGCCCTTGACTGATTGATGGTCGAGGGGTCGATGACCTGGGCGCTGGCGATCTGAACCTGGATCTCATTGATGCGGCCCTCGAGAAAGGATTGCCGTTCCTTGGCTGCGTGGTACTCCGCGTTCTCCGAGAGGTCCCCATGGGCCCGTGCCTCCGCAATGTCCCTCACGTTTTTCGGCCTTTCAACCTTCAGCAACCTGTCGAGCTCTTCCTTCAGCTTCTGGTAGCCCTCAGGCGTCATCGGCACTCGCTTCATGCCACACTGCCTCCTCGTTCGTCGCACTTGCCGGTCGGGAGAACCTGAAATGCCCGGCCCCCGACTAAGTCATGCCTGCGCATACACTGCCACGGTTTTTTACAATAACACGATGGTGTCCGCATTTGACAACAGGAAGAGTGTTGACAGTCGGCGCTTGCGCGTGTCGGGACTGCCCGGAAAAAAGGAGTGTTCTGCTGAGCTTACCGCTGAAGCTCAGCAGAACAACACAAGGAGGGTGGAGGAGAGATCACTCTATAGTTCCTTCGGCACCGGCGCGGATTTGCGGCCGACGCCGCTCTTGGCTGTTCGGGCGGGCTCACTGTGCGCGTTGCCGGGTCCTTCAGCAAAGTTCTCCGATGAAAGGGCTTCGTAGCCCAGATACTCTTCATCGGCCCTTGAGGGTGACAGGTCCCTCTTGAGTTCCCTTTTGGCTCCCGGCGTCAGCCTCGTGACCATGCGGGCCAGCCATCCCATGCTATTCATATCGGAACTCACCATAAAATTCTTTACAATACAGCGTTTTGAAACCCTCTGCCGTCAGTCCTCTGACTGTTCGGCCCTCACTACTTTTCGATTAGCTTATTACCATCAAATACAATGCCCGACCGTAACCACTTGATATTATGGGATTCACTGGTTAAGGACTGACTGAAGTTGTCAAAGGTGTGACTCTTTCCGGCAAATCTTTGGTTTGGTTGGCGAAAGAGTAAAGAGGGGAGAGCAAAGGGGACGTCCTATGTCCCTAAGTCTACGTCCACTGGATCTATTTTTCGAATGAGATTATTCCGGAAGTCCACAGCTACCTCCCGGTACTCTCTTGCGTGATACTTTTCCTGAAAGCAATGAATTTCACACAGTCTACTTCCTTAGTGGTGTAACGGGTGCTCATCTCTTGGGTAAAAGGGACGGTTCTCCTTATTCTTCCCAAAAGTACCATCACCTGCTGCCTCTTGCAAGCAAAAAGAACCGTACCCTTTAATTCGCCTTGACTACGAATCATTGAATGAACAGTATGAGACCTAGCCCTCATCTCTTGCGCAGCCTCGGGCGCACGTATTCACGCAAAGAATGATTGACTGCCTCTGCCTCACTGATATGTACAGATATTCATTAGTATCTGTATAATATAGTATGACGTTCGACTGGGACGCTCGTAAAGACGTAGCAAACAGAGGTAAGCACGGAATTGATTTCGAGACTGCGAAAGCACTTTGGCTTGACGAAAACAGGATTGAAATCGCAGCGCCCCACCCTGTCGAAGAGAGAAGAATCCTGATCGCACGTCTCCATGGAAAGCTCTGGACTGCCGTGTATACTGTTCGGGGCGAGTCAACCATCAGGCTCATTTCCGTGAGACGTTCGAGGGGGAAGGAGGTGGCGTTATATGGAAAAGAAAGGACTGGCTAAGAGCGCGAGGGAGTTCGACCGGCGATTCGACGCGGGCGAGGATGTTCATGATTTGATTGACATGGAGAAAGCAAAGGTAATACGTCACGGGAAGAAAGTCCGGCTGACGATCGACGTCGCTGAGTCTCTGGTGAATGAACTCGATGAGATACGTCAGAAGATCGGGGTTGACAGAAGCGCATTAATAAAAGTCTGGCTGCATGAGCGGGTGATGCAGGAAAAAGCGACGAGGGAAGCCAGATGAGAAACCGATTTTGGCACACACACGGCGGGATGCGCCGGACGGGGCTTACGGGGTCAGACTTGCTTATTGCACTCGCCATTGAATCATGATAGACTAACTGCATGGCACGGAAGCCTCGCATCGAATTTGAAGGAGCTTTTTACCATGTCATAGCTCGCGGGAATCAAAGACAGCGCATCTTCAGGGATGACGGCGACCACGAACGATATCTCAGCATCACCGCCGACTATAAACACCGATTCAAGTTTCTCTTGTACGCCTATGTGTTGATGCCCAACCATGTGCATCTTCTCGTCGAGACCAAGGAGACGCCGCTGTCGAAGATCCTTCAGGGACTCAACCAGCGATATACGCAATACTTCAATCGGAAATATGACAAAGTTGGGCACCTCTTTCAGGGCAGATACAAAGGAATCCTCTGTGACAGAGACGAGTATCTGCTGTCGCTGCTCAAGTACATCCACCTGAATCCCGTGAGAGCGAGACTCGCCCAGGACCCGGGTGCATATCCTTGGAGCAGCCACACGCTCTACATTTCCAAGACGGACACTACAGAGTTGGTAGATACGGATCGCGTGCTACTGATGTTTTCAGACGAAAAGGGGAGGGCACGGCGACTCTATCAAGCCTTTGTGGCGGAGAGCAACGCTGTCACCAAAGATGATGTCTACCGGACGATCGACCAAAGAATACTCGGCGATGAACGCTTCGCAGAAGAAGTGAAGGAGAAGTACAACCTTCAACTCACTACGACGAAGAGATCGAAGGAGTATACTCTCGGCGAGATAGCCCGGGCGATAGAACGCGCTTATATGATTAAACTTGCGGCGATGACGGAGAAAGGTCGAGAAACTGAGGCAAGAATCGGGAGGAGAATTTTCAGTCTATTGGCAAAGCAGTATGGGTATCGCGGAAAGGAGATTGCTGAGTACCTAAAAAGAGATCCATCGGTGATCACAAGATATCTCAAGGAAGGAGAAGGCCTTGAATGGCACGCAGGGAGACTTATCGAAGACCTAAAACATTTGCACGACAAAAGCAACTTGCAGGTCTGACCACTCTCCCTGACTGCGACATCAGTGACGATTCCCTTCCCTTCACCGTCCTGGCTGAACGGTACTTCCTCTACGCTCAGAGCGTCAAGGCAGCCAAGATCGTCAAGATGGAGCGGGAATACTGCCGGAACCACATCGAGCCCTGGGGTGAGGATCGCCTTTCCTCTGACATAACCGAAAGCAGCCTTCTCGAATACCAAGCCTCACGCTCAGCCCTGGGCCTGAGCAATCGAACCGTCAACATCCTCGTCGGGATCATCAGGAAGATCATGCTCTACGCCGCCGCAAAGGGCTGGACAGGGAGCGCCACGATGAAGTACCCGAAACTCCGGGAGGCAAAGCGGCACCACGCCTTCCTCACGCCCGACGAGTACAGCCGGCTCGTCAGCCGCATCGAGAACCCCCTGACGAGGGCACGGGTGGTCTTTGCCCGTCATACCGGGCTTAGGCCGGCAGAACTCGCCTGGCTTTCCTGGGCAGACGTGGACCTCGAAGGCGGGACCGTCAAAGTCCAGGGAAAGGCCGGCTGGAAGCCGAAGACCGACGAGGAAAGAGTGATACCCTTGAACGACACCGCTTCCGACATTCTCACGACGCTCTACAAGGTCCGTAAAGGCCCCTGGGTGTTCTCGCGAGGACAAAGACCCGTCCTGGACATCAAGAAGGCCCTCCTGACTGCTGCCGAAGGCGCAGGGATACACAAGAGGGTCAGTCCGAATATGCTTCGACACACCTTCGCCACTCATGCGCTCCAGGCCGGGGGGACATCCAGGCGGTACAGGCGATTCTTGGGCACAAAGAGCTGAAGACAACCGCTCGATACACCCATGCCCCGACCGACAGCATCAGGAAGACAGTGACACTCTTGGAGGGAAAACCGGAACCTAAGGGGGTGGCTTATATTGCTGATCGGCGTGAGAGTCCCGACAAAGTCCCGACATCAAAGAAGAAGGGCTCCCGGAGGAGCCCTGTAAGTGCTTGATTTATTGGAGCGGGCGACGGGATTCGAACCCGCGACCTACAGCTTGGGAAGCTGTCACTCTACCACTGAGTTACGCCCGCACCATGAAAGATCACGTTCACTGAACTGCAACGCCTTGGCGTTACTTCACTATACTACACACGGCTGCGCAGCTTCAACTTTGCAGAGGTATTACTCTTCGCTCCGCATGACTGCGCCATCGCCCGCTGAACTCACCAAGCGGGCGTACCTCGACAGGTAGCCTTTCCTTATCTTCGGCTCGGGCTTGACCCACTCCGAGAGCCTCTTCTGAATCTCCTTTTCGGCAACGAGGAGTTCGAGTTTCCGCTTGGGAATGTCGATGCTGATCCGATCACCATTGCGGATCGCGGCGATCGGCCCTCCCTCCATTGCCTCAGGGGAGACATGGCCGATGCAGGGCCCGCGGGTGCCCCCCGAGAACCTTCCGTCGGTGATAAGCCCCACGGACTCGGTCAGGCCCATACCAGCCAGGGCCGACGTCGGAGAAAGCATCTCCCTCATCCCCGGCCCTCCCTTGGGTCCCTCGTAGCGGATCACCACCACGTGGCCGGGCTTGATCTCTCCCGCAAGGATGGCCTTCATGCCGGCCTCCTCGGAGTCGTAGACCTTGGCCGTCCCCTCGAACTTCATCATCGTCTTCGCAACGGCCGTCTGTTTCACCACCGCCCCTTTGGGCGCCAGGTTCCCGCTCATGATCGCGATGCCGCCCTCCTTGTGGTAGGCCTTCTCGACGGGCCGTATGACATCCTCGTCCATGACAACGGCCGACTCTGCGATCTCCACCGAGGTCAAACCCGAAACCGTCAGCGTCCTATTCAGCATGCCCTTCAGTCTCTTCAGGACCGCGGGTATGCCGCCGGCAAAGTGGAGGTCCTCCATGTAGTGCCCCCCCGCGGCCGGGATCATGCTCGCGATGTGGGGCGTCTTTCTGCTGATGCGGTCGAAGGCCTCGAGGGGAAGGGCCACCCCGGCGTCATGGGCGATGGCGGGGATGTGGAGCACCGTGTTGGTCGAGCCGCCCAGAGCCATGTCCACCGTGATGGCGTTCTCGAAAGCTTCCTTCGTCATGATCCTTCTCGGCGTCACGTTCTTCTTGACGAGAGAGACGATCCTCTTGCCGCTCTCGAAGGCCATCCGCCGTTTGTCGGCGAGCACGGCCGGTGTTGCCGCACATCCCGGCAGACTCATGCCGAGCGCTTCCGTGACACAGGCCATCGTGTTGGCAGTGTACATGCCCTGACACGACCCGGCGCCCGGGCAGGCGCACATCTCAAGAGCCTGCATTTCTTCGTCCTTAATGAGGCCCCTCTTGTACTTCCCGACGGCCTCGAAGGTGTCGCTCGTGAGATTCAGGCGCCTTCCCCGGTAGCGGCCGGAGAGCATAGGGCCCGCCGTCACGACAATGCTCGGTATATTGACCCGTGCCGCCGCCATAAGCATGCCCGGGGTGATCTTGTCGCAGTTGGTGAGCAGGACGAGGCCGTCCAGACGGTGGGCCTCGACAATAGCCTCAACCATGTCGGCGATTAGCTCCCGCGAGGGCAGCGAATAGTGCATTCCGCTATGACCCATGGCTATTCCGTCGCAAATACCGGGTACGCCGAAGAAGAAGGGATAGCCCCCTCCAGTGTGAACACCCTTCTCAATGAATCTCTCGAGGTCCCTCATGCCGATGTGGCCGGCTATCAGATCGGTAAAGCTCGTGGCAACGCCGATGAAGGGCTTGTCCATCTCACCCTTCGGCAAGCCCGTTGCAAAGAGGAGCGCCCTGTGGGGAACCCGCTCGAGCCCTCGCTTGATCGTGTCGCTTCTCATTTTCATGACATGACCTCTCCTTGTGATAATTATCCCTACAGATTACGGCAAAGATAGCCGGGGATACTGCGAAGACGGAGGAACCCCCGGCAATGGTGAATCCAGCTAATTCAGAGGCTGTGTCTTCCGATAGTCACGGATGAGCTGAGCTATCCTGTCTTTTCTGCTCAGTTTCTCCTTCTTCATTCTCTTCTCTTCGATTTCCTCTTCGGCCGTCAGGTACGCCTTCTTGCCGAGGTCCTGAAGCTGGCTGTCAAGCTCCTTGTGCTCCTGGAAAATGCGGCGGAACTCTTCGCTCTCTCTCTTCAGAACCTCTACAATTTCCTCGTCCTTCATCAAGGCCTCCTGATCGCAGGGATTATTGATGCACGGTACGACATTTTACACAAAGTCTGCAGAAAATTCATAACCCTCGGTAGCCGGGAATGCCCTGACCCTTAACTCTTGGAAAAGGGAAGACGAAGCAGCCGGAACGGGCCTTTCCACCTCCGTTTGCCCGCTCGGATGAAGAGGCCGAAGAGCCTCACTTGAGTACGGTCGCGGACATGGCAGAGGGGGCTGCGGGTTGCATCTCAACCGGGTCAACATTCAAAATAGTGAGAGCGCCTCAGCTCTTCGATGATCTGCGGTAAGCTTCGCACGTGTGGGGAACATGGAAAAGGCTTTTCTGAGAAGGACTCACAGGATCCTGGGGGGACACCCCTGGGTGTTCTCCAACGAACTCACAAAGAGCCCGAAAGGCTATGAGCCGGGCTCGCTCGTCAGGGTGTATGACACACGGAACACCTTCCTCGGCATCGGATACATCAACCCAAACTCGCTCATTGCGATTCGTCTTCTCTCGCGCAGGGACGAGCCGGTTGATGCCGACTTTTTCAGGAACAGGATCATGGCTGCACTTCGTTACCGGCAGGATCTGGGCCTCGCGTCCGACTCCTTCAGGGTCGTTAACAGCGAAGGTGATTTTCTTCCGGGACTTATCATCGACAAGTACGCCGATACCGCCTCCGTCCAGTTCCTCACGTTCGGCATGGAGCGGCAGAAAGAGACCGTCCTCGGACTCGTGGACGAAATGCTCGCCCCCGCACACATCGTCGTGAGGAACGACAGTTCAGCCAGGCTTCTCGAAGGTCTGCCGCTCCACAAGGAGGTGGTAAAGGGCAGCGCCGCCTCTATGCCGGTGATCACCGAAGGCGCCCTGCGCCTCGGGGTTGATGTCTTTTCAGGGCAGAAGACGGGGTTCTTCCTCGACCAGAGGGAGAACAGGCTCGCCTTCTCGCGTTATGTGAACGGCGGTGACGGCCTCGATCTTTTCTCTTACTCGGGCGCCTGGGCCCTGCAGGCAGCCGCGCGGGGCGCGCAGGTGAGTTGCGTGGACAGCTCGGAGGCGGCACTGGCGCTCAGCGCCTCCAATGCGGAAATGAACGGGCTCTCCGGCAGGATCAGGCCGGTGAAAGACGATGTCTTCACCTTCCTCAAGAACGAGTTCGACGCGGGGATGCTCTACGACTTCATCGTCCTCGATCCCCCGGCTTTCGTCAAGAGCAGTGCGAAGCTGAGAGAGGGTCTAAAGGGATACCGGGAAATCAACGGGGGAGCCCTGCGACTCGTTAAGCCGGGCGGCCTTCTGGCAACGTCATCCTGCTCATACCACGTCGACAGGGGCGCTTTCCTCGACACGCTCCACAGGGCCGCCCGCGACGCCGGCCGGTCCCCGCGGGTCCTCGAAGTGCGAAGCCAGGCCCGGGATCACCCGGTGCTTCTCGAGGTGCCCGAGACAGAATACCTTACCTGCGTTTTCCTGAAGATGTAGGATCCTCTTACTCGACCGTGACGAGTTCGTAGGAACGGCTCCCCAAGCCGAGCCGTTCGGCCTCCTCGATCTGCAGCTCATAGCGTTTGTGGTGGAGACCGAGGAGGATGTCCTGCCCCTCCGTGATCTTCTCATCCTCGGCGAGTGACGCGGGCAAGGGCTTCGAGCGCCGGACCATCTCCATCGATGCCTGCTCGATGGCAACCAGGTCGTCGGAGACCATGATGCCGATGTCCTGCACCACGGGCACGTCGGCGGCGGGCATGCAGTCACACTCGGGCTGGATCTCGGTGAGGAAGTTTGCGTAGAGGACCTTGCGGGGCTTGAAGGTGCTGAGAACGGCGGCAGCAGCCTCGGCCAGAGACCTCAGGAACAGATCATCGTCCCCGGGCATGGTGAGCCCTCCCTCGGGACAAACCCGGGTGCACCGGCCGCAGCGCCAGCACCGCTCATCATCGTAAGAAAGCTCGTTGTCGTCGAAGCGGATGCAGTCAAGAGGGCAGACATCGTCGCACTGGTAGCAGAAGGTGCATTTCTCGCTGTCCCACACGAGCTTGCCTTCGCCTATGGTATGCATGGCTCCCCTGCCGCACTTCCATCCGCAGTGGCGGTGGCTGCCGCTCACACCGCCCATGGCGAGGTTCTTGATGGCTCCGGCAAACCCTGCATTGATGTGACCCTTCACGTGGGAGCAGACCACCATGGCCGGCACGTCATAGATAAGAGAGGCCACGGCAATTTCCCCGAGGATCTCTCCGGCCTTCACCATGATGTTGTCGTTCCCGTAGAGGCCGTCGGCAAGCACAACGGGGGCGCCGACGGAGAGATGGTTGATGCCGTTCTGGTTCGCCACTTCAAGGTAATCAAGCCCCTTGATCCGTACCGTGTCGGTCACAAAGGGCTGGGCGCCCTCCGCCTTCAGGGCTTCCACGACCTTCCTGAGGAACAGGGGTCTCACGATCCTGTGGGCGCCCTCGGAGCCGAAGTGGGTCTTCACCGCAACCCACTCCTTCTTTTCGAAATAGCCCGAAAGACCGGCCTCCCTGAGCAGTCGCTCGAGCTTGCCCGGCATACTGTCGTCGTACCTCCACTTCTTCACCCGTGCCGAACTGAACAACACCGTGGACATGTTTTCGCCTCCCTTCAGAGGGTGTCCGATTCCTTATGCCTCCCTGTCTCACAGGGTCGCGCGAGATGGTGACCGTGGATCGAAACGCCCCCGATCAACTGCGTTCGGTTAGTATAACCGAAATCCGGTCCCCCCCAATGAGGAACGTCCCCGTCAAATCCGACCCGGCCGCAAGTGGTATAATTGTCCAACGGACCGCCGAGGACACCCGTCAGACAAGGGGTCGACGGCAGCCAGTGGCCGGGGACAGTTCTCCATTATCGCCACCGATGCTGCCTTGACCTTCCAGCCGTCAAAGGGCCCGGCAACCCAAGGCCGGCCGAAGAGGCAGAAAGCGGATATCAATGAAATACGAAGTCGTCGCGTCACTTCTCCTAATCATCCTCGCGGGGACGGTGATCTGCTCGGCAGACCCGGGCGACAGGAAGGCGCCGCCGTTCCCTCACCACAGTATACGAGCCACCGTCGACACGGGGACCTCAAGGGTCCAGGGCACGGTCATCATCTCAGCCCATTCTGCGACCAGCCTCACGGTGGCCAGAGACAAACTGCGGATCCTCAGCGTCATGATCGGTGGCAAGACGGCAGACGTCGACACCGGTTCGGAGCTGCTCACCCTGAAGACCCTGCAAGACGACACCGTCGAGATACGATTCGAGGGGACCTTCCAGTCCTCTCCGCCTTCAGAGGGCTCGGCCACTCCGGGCAATGTCATCGACGACAGGGGCGTCTTTCTCACGGGAACGTGGTTCCCCCGGATCCCGGGTCTCTTCACTTACGACCTGACTCTCACGTTTCCGAAAGGCTACCGTGCAGTCTCGGAGGCCGAAGAAACGACACTGGACGAGAGCGAAGATTCCGTCCAGTTCGCCTTCACTTTCCCCCACCCCTCTGAGGCAGTGAGCATTGTTGCCGCCAAGCGCTATGAAATTGCTCATGAGAAGCACAGAGGCGTGAACATTGCCACCTACCTTTTCCCCGAAGAGGGGGATCTGGCGAAGACCTACATCGACCACACCAAGAAGTATCTCGACCTCTACGAGCAGATGTTCGGCCCTTTCCCTTTCAAGCGGTTCGCTATTGTGGAGAGTTTCCTCCCCGCAGGGTCCTCGATGCCGACCATGACGGTCCTGGGACAGGACGTCGTGCGACTCCCTTTTATTGTCGAGACCTCGCTGGGCCACGAGATCCTGCATCAGTGGTTCGGCAACATGGTGTATGTTGATGAGCGCCGGGGAAACTGGGCCGAGGGGCTTACCACCTATCTTGCCGATCATCTTTACGAGGAACAGAAGGGGAATGGCTGGGTTTACCGCAAACAGATGCTCATCGACTTCGGGAGCTACGTCAGCGGCACTAGAGACGTTCCCTTGCAAACCTTCACGGGTAGGGTCGATCCCGCCACCAGGGCGATAGGCTACGGGAAGGCAGCCATGGTGTTCCACATGCTCCACACACTGGTCGGCAAGGAAACCTTCTCGGCCTCTCTCCGAGACTTCGTTGCAGGGTACGGATTCCGCAGGGCCTCCTGGGTTGACATTCAGCGCTGTTTCGAGCAGGCCAGCGGAAAAGACCTCTCGTGGTTCTTCGATCAGTGGGTCAGTGAGCCCGGCGCTCCTGATCTGGCAATCGAGAACATGAGCATGAAATGGAACGGCACTGCCTACGAGACCCGCTTCGATCTCGTCCAGCGCGGCAGGGCTTACCGGCTTACTGTCCCGGTGACGTTCTTTTCATCGGCCGGTCCGGCACATCACACCGTCGAGATCGACAGCGACAGGAAAAGCTTCGAAATATTCTTGGAAAACCTCCCGGAGAAGATGGTGCTCGACGGCGGCTACGACCTCTTCAGAGCGCTCTCGTCCGATGAGTTCCCGCCCGTCATTTCACGGCTGCTCGGCGCCGAGACCCTGGTGATCGTTCCCCCTCCATCCGAAGCTGACCGGTACGCCGCACTCGGGCAGGTCTTCGGGCATGCCAGTGCCGCGCAGGCCGACGACGTCACCTTCAAGGACATGGGGTCCTCGTCGTTCCTCCTCCTCGGCGTTGAGAACCCGCTGGTGAAGCGGCTTTTCGGCAGGATCCACGCCGGACCCGGCTTCACGCTCACGGTGAGGAAGAATCCCTCCTCTCCCCTACAGGTTGTCGGCATCGCATCAGCTGACTCGGCACAGGAAGTCGAGGCGGCAGCCCGGAAACTCACCCATTATGGCAGGTACAGCCGTGTCTCCTTCGAGAAGGGACGCAACTCTGCCAAGGAAACCGCTGCCTCACGGAAGGGCATCGAAAAAGACCTAGCCGGGCAGACTGCAGCCATCGAGCCTCCACCGGTAAAGACACTGTCCCACGTGACCGCCTCGATCAGGGATAAGACAGTTATCTATGTGGGCGAGGCCCACGACCGTTTCGCTCACCACGTTGTCCAGTTGGAGATCATCAAGGCCCTGCACCGGAGCGGACGCACAATCGGCATAGGCATGGAGATGTTCCAGAGGCCCTTCCAGAAGGCCCTTGACAATTTTCTCGCCTCAACGATTGACGAGCGTGAGTTCCTCTCCAGGTCGGAGTACTTCAAACGTTGGGGCTATGACTACAACCTCTACAAGCCTATTCTCGATTACGCGCGGAAGGAGAAGATACCCGTGATCGCCCTGAACCTCAGGCGAGAGATCACCGAGAAAGTTGCCAAAGGCGGGATCGACGGGCTCACCCCGGAGGAGAAGAGAGAGCTGCCGAAAGAGATGGACTTCTCGGACCAGGAGTACCGCGACCGGCTTTATGAAATCTTCAAGTCCCACCCCTCGTCACGGGACGGCAACTTCGATTTCTTCGTCCAGAACCAGCTGCTCTGGGACGAAACCATGGCTGAGTCGGTTGGCGATTTCCTCAGGGAACGCCCCGATCATCAGATGATCGTCCTCGCCGGTAACGGGCATATCGCGTACGGTTCAGGGATTCCGAAGAGAGTCCTCAGAAGGAACGGCATGAGCTATGCGACGGTCATGAACGACGGAGAGCCGGAAAGAAGCGTGGCCGATTACCTCGTCTCGTCGAAGCCGGTCGAAGTCCTCGGCGCCCCCAAGATGATGGTACTCCTCGATGATAAGGGCGGACAGTTGACAGTCACGGGTTTCCCCGAACACAGCGTCTCAGAGAAGGCAGGCATGCTGAAGGGTGATGTTTTGCTCACCTTTGACGGCAAGGAGATCCCGACGGTCCAGGACCTCCGCTTCGAACTGTACTTCAGGAAGAAGGGCGACACAGTGACCGTAAAGGTCAGGAGGCAGGAGCCTGAAGAAGGTGAGACGACCACGGAACTGAAGGTGACGTTGTAGCGCCCTCCACTTCAAGGCCCGCATTCTGAGAATCGTCTCCGTCGGCACGCGCACCCTACCGCAATCCCGAAGGGTCGCAGTAGGCAGTCATGTCACCCGGAATGTCCCTTATTTCCTCTGCTCGAAATTCTTAATGAACTGCTCGATCTGCACCCCGAGATAGACGCACTTGATGTTGTTCATGCAGTCGTCGGCGTCCTTCTTGTCCAGGTGAGTCGTCAGTTCCTGCGCTCCCTTCTTGAACTTCACGATCCAGGCATTCTTGCCCTCGTCGAAGGAGAGCCCCATACTCAGACCGCGGCGCTCAATCTCCGGGTACATCTCAAGCATCTTGTTCTCCAGTGCGACCTGTGTGTAGCCCATGGCGACCTCCGCAAAAGATTAGTGGCAGCTCGGGGATGTCAGGCGAAAACCTTGTATATCTTCAATTTTAGTAGAAAAACCCCTGTTGTCAAGAGAGACGGCACTCTGATAGAATGACAGAAGAGGTTTCGACCGATACCAACCGCATACGGGCATACCACGGGGCTGAAAAAAGGCGTCCTCTACGACCTGGAGAGGGTCTATCGCCGGAGGGTGCCTTTTGACCGCCTGATCACCCAGGAACTAGCCCGCTATCTTACGGGGCTCTCAGCGCAGATCGGCAGACAGATCGGCATCCTCATCGACAGGTCGGGCTCAGTCACCCATGTCATCGTCGGCGACACGAAAAGCGTATTCATACCGGACCTCGACAGGTACCCCCTCGGCAGAAGCGCGCTCCGGGGACTCCGCTTCGTCCATACACACCTGCATGGCGAGGCACTTAACAACGAAGACCTCACTGACCTCGCCCTGCTGCGGCTCGACATGATCGCGGCCCTCTGTGTCAGGGACGGCCTTCCCGACGTGATCCATACGGCACACCTGATGCCGTTCGGCTCGGGCAGGAGATTCGAAGTCTCTTCCGAGAACTTCTACCGTCACGACCTCGATTTCCGCACTTTTGTCACCTCCCTCGAGGCGGAGATGGACCGCTCCAGGGTCTTCGACCGGAACGACGGCAGGGAACGGGCTCTCCTCGTCAGCGCCTCGACGAAGTCCCGCTTCGAGCTTGAGGATTCCATGGAGGAACTCAGGGAACTGGCGCAGTCGAGCGACGTCATCGTCCTTGACACGGCAATCCAGAGGCTGAAGGACATAAACCCCCGCTACCTGCTGGGAGAGGGCAAGCTCAAGGAGATCATCATCTCCGCCATGGACAAGGGGGCGACGCTGCTGATTTTCGACCAGGACCTGAGCCCCTCGCAGATAAGGGCCATCACCGAGACGACGGAGCTCAAGGTCATCGACCGGTCCCAGCTCATCCTCGACATCTTTGCCCGGCGGGCCCACAGCAGGGACGGCAAGGTCCAGGTCGAGCTGGCCCAGCTTAAATACACCCTGCCCCGCCTCATCGGGAAAGGCACGGCAATGTCGAGGCTCATGGGAGGCATCGGCGGCAGAGGCCCCGGCGAAATGAAGCTCGAGATCGACCGGCGCCGCATAAGGGACAGAATAGCGCACCTCGAGAGCGAGCTCAGGAAACTGAGCGAGGCCCGCAGGCAGCGGAAGAGCCGGAGGGTCGAACGGGGCGTCCCGATCGTCTCGATAATAGGCTATACCAACGCGGGCAAGTCGACGCTCCTGAACGCCCTGACTCACAGCGCGACCCATGTGGAGGACAAGATGTTCGCCACCCTGGACACTGCCAGCAGGCGCCTCAGGTTCCCCAGGGAACGTGAGGTCATTGTCACTGACACTGTCGGGTTCATACGGGATCTTCCCCGTGACCTCATGTCTGCCTTCAGGTCCACCCTGGAGGAACTGGAGGACGCCGACCTGCTGCTGCACCTCGTGGACATTTCGAATCCCCGTTACGAACAACAAATCGCGTCGGTTGAGGCTATCCTCAGGGAACTCACCATCATCGACAAGGACCGCATGATCGTTTTCAACAAAACAGATAGAATAGAGAGGATAGAAGCCGACAGCATCGGTGCCCGCTACGATGCAGTGGCTCTCTCCGCTCTCGACCCCGAAACCTTCGGGCCTCTTCTCGAGCGCATCGAGTACCGCCTGTGGGAATCCCAGAGAGAAAGGAGTGAGGAACTGGCCGTGAGCGGTTAAGGCAGTGTCCGCCCGCTCTCGCCTGCGTCTCGATTTATGACAATGGAATGCACGCCACGATGGATTGCCTGGGAGATCACCAGGCGCTGCAACCTCAGGTGCGTCCACTGCCGCTCGTCTTCGGAGATGGTCGTGAAGGAGCACCCCGACTTTCCCACTGAAGAGGCCTACCGGATCCTCGATGACATCGCGGAATACGCCACTCCCGTCGTTGTCCTGTCAGGGGGGGAACCGCTGCTCAGAGCCGACGTTTTCGACATCGCCCGCTATGGCACTGACAAAGGGCTGCGCATGTGCCTCGCGACAAACGGCGCCCTCGTGACCCAGGCGGTCTGCGACCGGATCAAGGAGTCGGGCATCAGGATCGTTTCGCTCAGCCTCGACGGTTCCACCGCCGAAGTACATGATGACTTCAGGAATCAGAAAGGAGCCTTTGAGGCGACTGTCAACGCCACATCGCTTTTCAGAAAGAGCGGGATCGAGTTCATCATCAACTCATCCTTCACCAAGAGGAACCAGGAAGAGATCCCCAAGGTCTACAGGCTCGCAAAAGAACTGGGCGCAACGGCATGGTACATGTTCATGATCGTCCCCACCGGCAGGGGAGAAGAAATCATGAACGAGCTCATTTCGAAAGAAGAGTACGAGGAGATCCTCGACTGGCACTACCGCATGGAGAAGGATGAGCACGACCTTCTCGTCCGGCCCACCTGCGCGCCCCACTACTACAGGATCGTGCTTCAGAAGTCTAAGGAAGAGGGAGAGAAGTTCGAACGCCGGTCCCTGAAGTTCTCGACCGGCGGGTCCAAGGGCTGTATCGCCGGACAGGTCATCTGCCTGATCGACGTGGACGGCAATGTCCTTCCCTGCAGCTACTTCCCTCGGGCTGCCGGCAACGTGAGGGAGCAGTCCTTCAAGGACATCTGGGAAAACTCGGAGCTTTTCAAGGACCTCCGGGACTTCAAGAAATACCGGGGACGCTGCGGCACCTGCGAATACGTCAACGTCTGCGGCGGCTGCAGGGCCCGGGCCTACGCAGTGACCGGAAACTATCTCGATGAGGAGCCTTTCTGCACCTACGTGCCGCGAAAGGCCCGGCTGGAGGCGTCATGAACGAGACCTTCCTCAAGGCCTGCAGAGGAGAGGCCGTCGACTACACCCCCGTCTGGATCATGCGGCAGGCAGGCAGATACCTCCCGCAATACCAGAAGGTCCGGGCCAAGGTCGACTTCCTGACGCTCTGCAAGACCCCCGAGCTTGCGGCCGAGGTCACTCTGCAGCCCATCGAGATCCTCGGTGTCGATGCCGCAATCCTCTTTTCCGACATTCTCATCCCCGTCGAGGCCATGGGAATGGACCTTGAGTTCTCAGAGTCGAAGGGACCGGTCCTCCACAACCCTGTGCGTGACGAGGCTGGGGTCCGTACCCTCAGACCCGTGGTTCCGGAGCAGGACGTGCCTTTCGTGATGGATACGGTCAGGCTGCTGAGGCAGCGCCTGCAGGTGCCGCTCATCGGCTTCTCGGGCGCACCCTTCACTCTCGCCACTTACATGATCGAAGGGGGGAGTTCCAGGAACTTCCTGCACACGAAGCGCATGATGTTCCAGGCCCCTGACCTTTTTGCCTCGCTCATGGAGAAGATCACCGAGAATGTAGTGAGCTATCTCGATGCCCAGATCCGCGCCGGCGCCCAGGCAGTCCAGGTCTTCGACTCCTGGGTCGGCGTGCTGTCGCCGCGGGACTTCGAGTACGTTGCCCTGCCGTGGGTCAAGAAGATCGT
>Ga0316622_100000280_pt1 | contig 28162 bp, 19 predicted proteins | sample OWC_Aug_OW2_C1_D_FD_207646 | JGI IMG/M metagenome (GOLD analysis project Ga0316622, IMG submission 207646) | Wetland soil microbial communities from Old Woman Creek delta, Ohio, United States - OWC_Aug_OW2_C1_D5_C | ecosystem: Environmental > Terrestrial > Soil > Wetlands | place: USA: Ohio... | reverse complement strand
TTCAAGAAGGTGAAGCGCGAGCTCGCGAAGAAGAAGGGGATCGTCCTGTGAAGCTCTCCCGCGAGAAGGTGCTCCACATGTCGCACCTCGTCCTCGGCTACCTCGACCGGGACGACGGGGTCGAGTACTTCGACGAGCCGCAGGAGATCCGCCAGACGATCGTCAAGATCATCATGGACGAGATGCGCAACGACGAGGCGATCGACGCGCTCGTGCGCCGCAAGCTCGAGAGCCAGAAGCGCGGCATCGTCGAGGGCTCGGACGAGTGGGACGTGCTCTATCGCAAGTACTACGAGGAAGAGGTCGCCCGGCACCGCAAGGTCATGCCGTAGCGGAGCGGCGCGGCGGGCCCCGCTCCGCCCACGCCAGGACGGCGCCCCCACGACGGGCACCGTGACGACGGCGTCTCGCCGGGCCCGGACGGCACACGCCCGACCGCCGGGCCCGACCTCCTCACGGCAGCACGCGCCCGCCCTCCCGAGGGCACGGCGGGCACGTCGCGGCTACTCGAAGTAGCCGGTCACGTCCAGGATCAGGTGGACCTTGCCCGTGCTCCCCGCCGGCATGTCGCACATGACCGACAGGTGGTTCGCCCCGCTCAGCCCCACCGGAACGATGGCCCCGTTCGCCAGCGCCGAGTCCGAGGTCACCCAGTTGATGACGCTCGCCAGGGGCATCGTCGTCCCCGCCGGGTACAGCCGCAGGTCCCCGTAGTCCGTGGGCGACGCGATCGTCGTGTTGAACACCACCGCCTTCGCCGTGGCCGGGATCCCGCAGGCCCCCAGGATCGGGAAGCTGCGGCTCGCGTTCGCGTTGAGCGCCGGCCCTCCCGTCGGCCCCGCCGCCCACCGCGTGTCCACCACCCGGCACGGCGACACCGAGTAGAAGCTGTACGGCCCCGCCGCCTCGGCGGGCGAAACCAGGCCCACCGCCGCGACGGCCAGGGCCAGGAGCCCGACTCCCACGAAGTTCCGACTTGCTCCGCTCGCCATGTCCTGTGCTCCCTTCCTACGCCAAATCCAAACGCGCGCGGGGCTCACTCGAAGTACCCCGTCACGTCGAACAAGAAGTCCGTCTGCCCCGTCGAGCCGGGGGGCATGTCACATCGGACGCCGATCTCCCCGCCCGTCCCCAGCGGGATCACCGCGTTGTTCGCCCGCACCTTGCTCGCGGTGAAGTTGATCGTGCTCGCCCCGGGCAGCGCGCCCCCCGCGGCGTAGAGCCGCAGGTTCCCGTAGTCGCTCTCGTTCACGACGGTCACGTTGATCGCGACGGCCTTCGCCGTGTAAGGCACGCCGCAGAGCCCGCCCACCGGGAAGGTGCGGGTCGTGTTGGCCCCGAGCGCGGGGCCGCCCGAGGGGCCGGTCGGGTTGCGCGTGTCGCCGACGCGGCAGGGACCCAGGGTGTAGAACTTGCTGGAGGCGGCCGCGCACGTGTAGAGCCGCACGTCGTCGACGAACCAGCCGTAGTCGTCGAAGGCGTCGTCGGTCCCGATCCGGAAGCGGAAGCGGACGTTCTGGCCGGCCAGGCTCGCGAGGTTGAGCTGCGAGGCGGTGTAGCCCCAGCTCTCCCCCACGAAGGCGTTCCGCCCCCCGAGCGGGTTGGTGTAGGTGGCCGAGATGACGCCACCGTAGCCCGCCCCCGCGGAGATCAGCGAGCCGGCGTCCGTCCAGGCCGATCCGCCGTCCGTGCTGTACTCGAGCACCCCGCCGTCGTAGAAGGTCGCGGGGTCGTTCTCGAACCCGTACGCGTGGCTGAACTGGAGCCGGGCCCCGGCGGGAACGGCCACCGAGGCCGTCATCGCCACCGCCGAGTCCCCCACGAAGTCGTAGTTGTAGCCCCAGAAGGAGTAGACGCCGCTCGTGGCGAAGCCGCTCCAGTAGATGTCGGCGGGGGGCGTGCCCGCGCCGAGGTCCCAGTGGTTGACCCCGGAGAGGGTCGTGCTCGTCCAGTTGCCCGAGGCGGGGTTCTCGAGGGTGTCGAAGAAGGCGTTCTGGGGGGCCTGGCCCACGGGACAGAGCGGGGGCGCCGCGGCCTGGGCGGGGGCGCAGGGCCAGGGGCTCGACATCTGGACCGCGGCGATGGCCTTCCCGAGCTCGCCGCAGTCCGCGGCGGTGATCCCCGCCGTGCCCACGAGGTCGGTGCAGGACTGCCGGAGGGCGAAGTAGGTGTCCAGGAAGTCCGAAGCGGAGCCGAGGTAGGCGGTGAGCGTTCGGTATTCGACCTTGGCCGCCTTGGCGAGGCCGATGCCGGTGACGGTGTAGCCGTTGTAGGTGCCGCCGTCCACGATCAGCGCGTACGCGCGGTTGGGAACGCCGCTGTTCGTGTGGACTCCTCCCGAGTCGAGGGCGGGGTCGTCCTCGCACGCGAACTGGGCGTCGCTCACCTTGCCGGGCTGGCCGAAGGCGTTGGGGTTCGCCATGTTGCGGAAGGGACCTCCGCTCGGGAGGCCCTCGCCGATCAGCCAGCGGTTGGCGGGCGCCTCGGCCTCCGTCGCGTTGTTCCACAGGTCCACGGACTCCCCGAAGATGTCGGAGAACGACTCGTTCAGGGCCCCCGACTGCATGTAGTAGAAGAGGTTCGCCGTGCGCTCGGTGACGGCGTGGGTGAGCTCGTGGGCGACGACGTCGTCGGCGAGGGAGAAGCCCTCGCCGTAGACCATCTGCACGCCGCTCCAGTAGGCGTTCGCGTAGGGGCAGGTCCCCTCGCAGTAGTGCACGCTCGAGACGATGGGGGCCCCCGCGTTGTCGTAGCTGTCCCGCCCGTGCTCCGTGAAGAAGTAGTTGTACGTGTCCCCGGCGTAGTCGTACGCCTTGTCGGCATCGGGGTCGCCGGTGGACGGGCCGCCCTCGCTCCGCATCAGGGCGCCGGGCAGGGTGGACGTGTTGTTGGAGTTGTAGACCTGGCGCACCAGGGAGTGGGTGAGCTGGCTGAAATCGAGGAGCGCCCGGCCGCTCCGGGCGTCGATCCAGACGAACTGCCGGTAGGAGACCCCGGTCACCTCGACGAACCAGGCCAGGCGGGTCGGGTAGGGCGCGCCCTCGAGGAGGCCCCGGTTGAAGACCTCGAGTCGGGGCTCGTTGAAAGTGAGCTCGCGGCCCCCCGACCTCTCGGCGAGGTGGGCCCGGGCGGCGCGGACGGCCTCGGCCGCGCTCAGCTTCGGCGTCGTGTCCAGGCGCTCGAGGCGCGGCAGGGTCTTTCCGTTCGCCGCCACCACCTCGTCGCCGCGCAGGTGGACGATCAGGTCCCCGCCGGTGACCGGGATGCCGTCCCGGTGCTGGCGGAGCCGGACGTGGTGCATGCCCAGGGCGTCGGGCACCACGCTCTCGACCCGCGCCTGGGAGCGGTCCGTCACCCCGAAGGCGGCGCCGTAGGCCGCCAGGAAGGCGAACGCCCGCTCCTCGGGCGTCGTCGCGCCGGAGCGCAGGGCGATCGGGTGGCCCGGGGCGGTGGCGACGAACGTCGCGAGCGTCGTGATGCGGGACCGGGCGACGGTCACCGGCTGACCGGAGGCCTGCCGCATCGCCTCGAGGGCGCGCGTGACACGGTCGTCGGGGGCCGGGCCGGCGGCGGCGGCCAGAGGCAGAGCGAGAATCCCCGCGAGCGTCACGATCGGACGCCAGCACCCGCCAGGGACCTTCACGAGCTCACGTTCACGGCCTGTGGTCACTTCGCCCCCCGCTCAAGCGCGGAACACCTTGTGGGGATGCTACCGGGGCCCCCCCGCCGGGTCAACCCCCGACGAAGCCGGCGTGTGACCATCGTCACCGTCGCGACCCCGTCTCGCGCCGGCCGGGAGCTCCCGCTGACGGACGAGGAGGACCTCGGCGCCGACGGCGAGGAGGGCCAGGACGACCGCGGCCCACCACGCGGCCGGCCGGGTCGACCGCAGGGCCGCGAGGGCGGCCGCGGTCAGGACCGCCGCGGCGAGGCCCATCCCGAGGGCGACGCCGGCGTGGCCCCAGCCCGTGGCGACGAGCCTCTGGTAGAGGTGCTCGCGGTGCGCCTGGTGCAGGCGCTCCCCACGGGCGGCCCGGCGAGCCAGGGTCCAGGTGGCGTCCGCCAGGAAGAGCCACAGGCTCAAGGCGGCGAACAGGACGGCCGGCGGACGGCTCCCGGGAGGCGCGAGGAAGGGCAGCGCGGCGAACGCGTAGCCGAGGACGCCGCTGCCCACGTCGCCCATGAAGATGCTGGCGGGCGACCAGTTGTACACGAGGAATCCCGCGCCCGCGCCCGCGATCGCCGCCCCCACGGCCGAGGAGACCGGGTCGAGACCGGCGAGCGCGAAGCCCGTGCCGGTGACCACGGCCTGCAGCCCCGCCAGGCCGTCGATCCCGTCGAGGAAGTTGTAGAAGTTGACGACCGCGACCACCCAGAGAACCGCGAGAGCGCTCCCGAGCCAGCCGACGGAGAAGTCGACGGGTGGAGGCAGCGGCAGGCGGGAGAGGCCCCCGGTCGCCCACACGAGCGCGGCCGCGGCCAGGACGTGGAACCCGAGTCGCGTGGCGGGCGAGAGAGACCGCCGGTCGTCCCACAGGCCCACCGCTCCCAGGGCGAGGCATCCGAGGAGGAACGCGGCGGCGCCGCGGGTCCCGCGCCAGCTCGGGGCGGTCAGGGCGAGGCTCAGCCCCAGCGCGACCAGGATGGCCAGTCCCCCGCCGCGCGGGGTGACCCGCACGTGCGAGGAGCGGGGGCCGGGGTGGTCGACGACACCCCAGCGGCGGGCGGCCGCGCGGACGAGAGGGGTGACGAGAACGGCCGTCCCGAAAGCGACCGCCACCAGGACCACATTCGAGACCACGATCCCCTGCCCCATCGGTTCCCGGCCGGCGGGCCTTTCGCGTGGAAGGATCGAGCCCCACGATTCGGCCGCGGCGCCGTCTCTCGAACGGAGCCTGCATCTTATGCCATGCGGAAGAGCGGCGGGGATCGGGCGACGGTTTGACCTGCCCGAGCGCCTGAGTTAGCGTGCTTCGTTCGTCCCCCTCCGAGAAGGACCCGGCTTCGCCACGTGACCCAAGGCCTCGTCGCAGAGCTCACCGGCGGAAGGGCCCTGGCTCGCAGCGCTCTCTGGAACATCGTCGGCCAGGGAGCGCCCCTGATCGCGGCCCTGATCACCATCCCGGTCGTGCTGCGGGGCCTCGGAACCGAGCGCTTCGGAGCGCTGAGCCTGGCCTGGCTCCTGATCGGCTACTTCAGCGTCTTCGACCTGGGGCTCGGGCGGGCGCTCACCATGCTGGTGGCAGAGAAGCTCGCGGCCCGTCGAGAGGAGGAGATCCCCGCGCTCACGTGGACGGCCCTCCTGCTGATGCTGGGCCTCGGGGTGGCGGGCGCGCTGTTGATCGCCTGGCCCTCGGACTGGCTGCTGAGCCGGGCGCTGAACGTGAGCCCGTCGCTGCGGGACGAAATGCGAATGGCCCTTCGCGTCCTGGCGGCCTGCCTCCCCTTCGTCATCACCACGGCGGGGCTCCGCGGCCTCCTCGAGGCGCGGCAGATGTTCGCCGCGGTGAACGCCGTCCGCATCCCGATGGGGGTGCTGACATTCGCCGGCCCGACGCTGGTTCTGCCCTTCTCTCGCAGCCTGGTGCCGGTGGTGGCCGTCCTCGCCCTCGTGCGGCTGGCGACCTGGGCGGTGCACGTGGCGCTCTGCCTTCACGCCTTCCCGGGTCTCCGGGGCGGCCCGAGGCCACGCGCTGCGCTCCTCGCCCCGCTCCTGCGACTCGGCGGCTGGATGACGGTCACGAACGTCGTGGGCCCGCTCATGGTCTACCTCGACCGCTTCCTGATCGCCGGGCTGGTGACGCTCTCGGCCGTGGCCTACTACGCGACGCCCTACGAGATCGTCACGAAGCTCCTCCTGGTGCCCACGGCCGTCGCCCAGGTCCTGTTCCCCGCCTTCAGCGCCAGCATCGTCGCCGACCGCCCACGGACCGCGCTCCTCTTCGACCGCGGCCTCAAGTCGGTCTTCCTGGTCCTCTTCCCGGCGACCCTGGTGCTCGTGACCCTCGCGCCCGAGCTCCTGCGGCTGTGGCTCGGGAGGGAGTTCGCCATCGAGAGCTCCGGCGTCCTGCGCTGGCTGGCGGTGGGTGTGTTCATCAACGGCCTGGCCCAGGTTCCCTTCGCCCTCGTGCAGGGCGTGGGCCGGCCGGACTACACGGCCGGCCTCCACCTTCTGGAGCTGCCCTTCTACCTCGTGGCCGTCTGGTGGCTGATCCACGCGCGGGGCGTGGAGGGTGCCGCCATCGCCTGGACCGCGAGGGCCGGGGTCGACGCGGTCGTCCTGCTCGGCGCGGCGGGACGGATGGTGGTACCCCTGCCCTCCGCCAGGTGGCGACTCGCCGCCATCGCGACTGCGCTCGCCATCTGCGGTCTCGGCGCTCTCGTGGACGACCCCCTCGCCAAGGGTCTCTTCCTGACCCTGGCCCTCGCCGCCTTCGTGGCCCTCGCCTGGACCCTCGTCCTGACCGCGGAAGAGCGGCACCTGGCCTGGAGGCATCTCGCCCCGGCCGCCCTTCTCCCCCGGGCTCGTCCATGACCGAGACGCCTCGCGCGCGCATCAGAAGCCGTCCGACGCCGGCGTGCCCGCTCTGCGGCAGCCCCGGCCGGCCCTGCCACCGCGGCCTGCGCGACCGCGTGGCTCCCGGGCCGGAGGAATGGGCGCTCAGCCGCTGCGTCGATGGCGCCTGCGCCCTCCTCTGGCTGGACCCCATGCCTCTCGAAGAGGACGTCGGCCTCGCCTACCCCGAGACCTACTACACCCACGGGGACGAAGACGCCGCCCCGACCTGGTACCGGCGGGCGTTCAGGTGGCTCAAGCAGGGCTACCTGGCGCGGCGCTACGGGTATCGGGTGGAGTCGACCCCTCTCGGGCAGCGACTGCTTGGGCTCTCGGTCCACCTCCTTCCCCGCCGACGTCGCGACGTCGATGCGAGCGTGATGCACCTTCCCTTCCGGCCCGGGGGACGGCTCCTGGAGGTCGGCTGCGGGGGAGGCAATGTCCTCAGGATCCTGGCCGAGCTCGGCTGGGAGGCCGAAGGAGTGGACCTCGATGCCGCCGCCGTGGCGAACGCGAGGAGCAAGGGCCTGACCGTCCACCTGGGCCGCCTCGAGGAGCAGGGGTTCGAGGACGGGCGCTTTCACGCGATCGTCCTCAGCCACGTCCTCGAGCACGTCCACGATCCGCGGGGCCTCCTGGCCCAGTGCCGGCGGCTGCTCCACCCGGACGGGGTGCTGGTCCTCCTCACCCCCAACGCGGAGGGGCTGGGGCACCTCGTCTTCGGCGCGAGCTGCTTCACGCTCGAGCCCCCCCGTCACCTTCACATCTTCAACCCGAGCAACCTGCGGCGGCTGGTGGAGGGGGCGGGCCTGCGGGTCACGCGGCTGGACACGCGGTCCCGCGGCGCCGCCGAGTACTGGGCCCTGAGCCGCGAGGTCCGCGAGAAAGGGCGTGCCGACCCCGGACGGCGGCGATCCCGAGGCGAGAGGCTCGGAGGCTTCCTGTTCGAGACCGCCGAGGCGGTCCTCATCGCGGTTCGGCCCCGGGCCGGAGACGAGATCCGGCTGCTGGCCCGGGCGGGGAGCGACCGGGCCTGAAACCATGCGAGTAGCCCTCGACGCGACGGCCATACCCCACCGGCGAGCCGGCGCCGGCAACTACATCTTCAAGCTCCTCGAGGCCCTGGCCGCCGTCGATCGCGAGAACGAGTACGTCTTCTTCGCCAAGCGCGCCCACGTCGAGGAGCTGGACATCGAGCAGCCGAACGTGCGCCTCGTGCCGGTGGACCACCCGTCGCGCCCTCTGCGGCTCCTGTGGGAGCAGTCCGTTCTGCCGTACCGGCTCCGCCGGCTCGAGGTGGAGGTCCTGCACTCGCCTCACTACACGATGCCGCTGCGGAAGGCGTGCCGCTCAGTCGTCACCATCCCGGACATGACCTTCGAGCTGCTCCCCTCGATGCACGGCCTCCCGAAGCGGCTCTTCTTCCGGGCCATGATGCGGTGGAGCGCCCGCCACGCGGACCGGCTGATCGCCATCTCCGAGAGCACGCGGAGCGACGTCGTTCGCATCCTGGGCGTCCCTCCCGACCACGTCGTGGCCATCCCCCTGGCCGCCGACCCGGCCTTCCGCCCGATGCCGCCGGCGCTGGTGGCCCCCGTGTGCGCCGGGCTCGGGATCGTCCCCGGCCGGTACGTCTGCTACGTCGGGGTTCTGGAGCCCCGGAAGAACCTGCCCCTCCTCGTCCAGGCCTATGGCGCCCTCCCCCGCGGCCTGCAGGACATGCCGCTGGTCATCGCGGGGAAGCAGGGCTGGATGTACCAGGAGATCCTCGAACGGGTCACCGCGCTCGGCCTTCGGGACCGTGTGATCTTCACGGGCTACGTCCCCCAGGATCACCTCCCCGCCCTGTACAACGGGGCCCGGGTGGTCGTCTACCCCTCGGTCTACGAGGGCTTCGGGCTGCCGGTCCTGGAAGCGATGCAGTGCGGAGCGCCGGTCGTGACCACCCGGAGCTCCTCCCTCCCCGAGGTCGCGGGGGATGGCGCCCTCCTCGTCGACCCCCGCGACGAGGCGGGGCTGACCGCGGCTCTCGCGACCCTGATGACCGACGACGCGCTCGCCGCGGATCTCTCGCGACGGGCGCTGCGGCAGGCCGGCCGCTTCAGCTGGGAGCGTTGCGCTCGGGAGACGCTCGCGGTCTACCGGAGCGTGGGCGGGCCCTCGGCCGGAGCCGGAGGCCAGGCCGGCCGTCGCTCCGGGCCGGCGTAGCGCCCGCGCAGCAGGTCCAGGTAGATCTTCCCGAGGATGGCGATCCGAGCGGGGCGCCAGCGGACGACCGAGTTCACCAGGACCAGCAGGTGCCGCAGGAAGATCAGGGGGATCCACCACGGGGTGTACCTCCGGGCGTACACGAGCTGGCTGCGGTTCATGTAGAAGTCGGACGTGCGGTTGTAGCTCGTGGCCGACAGCCCGGTCGAGCTCCCCCCCTTGTGGTAGACGAGGCTCTCGGGAGCGTAGGCCAGGGTGTAGCGGCCCTTGGCGCGGGTCGCCCAGTCCAGCTCCTCGAAGAAGAGGAAGTAGTCCTCGCCCATGGGCCCGATCTCGCGCAGGAAGGGCTTCGAGACCAGCATCGAAGCGCCCATCACGTAGGTCAGCCTGGACTCGAGCCGCTCCGCGTCGTCGCCGGGCCCGAGCCGGGTGACGTTGTGGGGCATGGCCAGCCGGGCGTTGTAGGTCGCGCCGCCGTGGGCCTGCACCTCGTGGGGCGGCTCGTAGAACCGCAGTGTCGACCCGCACATGCCCGCGGCGGGCCTCGCTCTCATGCGCGAGACGAGCTGGCCGAGGGCAGGCGGCTCGACCACCGTGTCGTTGTTCAGGAGCCAGGCGTACTCGAAGTCGTCCCGGGCCATCGCCAGCCGGAGAGCGAGGTTGTTGCCGCCCGCGAACCCGAGGTTCGAGCCGGCCGCGACGAGCTCCAGGCGAGCGGACGGGCCGGCGCCCGCCGGCCGGTCGACGACGGACCGATCGTGGGTGACGCACGGGATCGGCTTGGGGACAGGCGGAGCGGAGAGACGCCGGAGCGGGCTGTCGGAGGCCACCGGGGCCTCGAGCTGTCCCGCCGCCCAGGCCTCGATGCGCTCGAGGGAGCCGTCGCCGGACGCGTTGTCGCAGACGACGACCCGGTAGTCGGGGTACTCGAGACGGAAGACGCTCTCCAGGCACTCGAGGGTGTCCGCCCACCCGTTCCAGTTGACGATGACGACGTACACCGGGGGCGCGGAGCTCACCGGCCGGCCACCGAGCCGTAGACGCTCGCCGCGGCTCCCGCCACGCGGGCGCTGCTGTGCTCGGCCTCGACGTGCGCCCGGGCCTGCCGCCCGAGCCGGTCCCGGAGGGCCCGGTCGCCGGTCACCTGCAGGAGCGCCGCCGCGAGCGCCCCGGCGTCCCCGGGAGGCACCAGCAGGCCGGTCTCCAGGTGGCGCACTTCCTCCGGGAAGGTGCCGAGGTCGCTGGCCACGACGGCGAGCCCGGCCGCCATGGCCCGGAAGAGCACGCTGCTCGCCGAGAGGCCGGCCGTCCGCACGGAGGGGAGCACGAACACGTCGGCCGCGGCGAAGACGCCGTCGAGCGCCTCCGCGGGAACGTAGCCGACCTCGTCGATGAGCTCCCGGCCCGCCGAACGACGGATCCGCGCCCGGGCGGACTCGACGTAGCGGCGATTGGCGCCTCCTTCCTCGACGCCTCCCGCGAGGACGAGGCGCAGGCTCGCCGGCCTCTCGGCGAGGGCCTGCTCCACCGCGTCCAGCAGAACCTCGATTCCCTTCCCCGGGCCCCAGAAGCCCAGGAACAGGACGGTCGGCGGTCCCTCCGCGGCCGCCTCCGGCCGCTCCTGCTCTCGCCACCCGTAGGCGAGGAACGGCAACGTCCTGACCCTCGCCGGGTCCTCGAGCACGCGGCGGACGGACTGCGCGCCCGCCTCCGAGAGGACGAACACCCCGCCCGCCCGGCCGAGGACGGAACGCACCAGGGACCTTCCGAGCGGCGTGTAGTCCAGCGCGCGCAGGGCCCGGCGCACGACCCCGCCTCGAGCGCCGAAGGCCAGGGGGTGGAGCGCGGGCGCCAGGACCAGGGGGGGATCGTGGACCGTCACGCAGTAGGGGACCCGCGGGGCCAGCCGGCGCAGCCAGAAGAGCGTCCAGAACTCGTCGTGCTGCTTGAAGCCGATCTCGGCGTGGACGAGGGCCACGTCCGCCAGCCGGCCGTCGCGGCGCCACCGCTCGACGCGCCGGTAGGTCGCCACGAGGTCCCGCGGCGAGTTGCCCGGGGCTCTTTCCCCGAGGTCGGTCACGTCGAGGCGCCAGTCCGTGTGGCCTTCGACGGCCGCCTTGTACGCGCGGGCGTAGTCCGCGATTCCGCTCCGCATCGGGGGATAGGGCGTCCGATAGAGGACCGTGCGCGTCATCCCGTCTCCGACGTGGACCGCTCGCTCAGGATCCCGGCCACCACCCCCAGCAGCACGCCGGCGATGAGGTTCGTCTTGGGCCCGGAGAGGTTGTTCACGGTGATCTGGTAGCCGATCACCGCCCAGCTGGAGAGCATGAACGCTCGCGCGACGCCGTCGAACCCTCCCGAGCGGAGCGCCCTCATCGTCGAGAGGAAGCACGCGGCGAAGAGCGCGAGGACGGCTCCCAGGCCCAGGAGACCGAAGTCCAGGGTGAGGCGCAGCAGGGGCACGTGCATGCCCAGGTGCCAGTCCGAGCCCCACTCCGGCGGGGGAAAGGCGCCCAGATCCTCCTCGGGCTGGGGCCAGTATGAGAACCACTTGTTGCCGAGGCCGATCCCCAGGAGCAGGGCCTTGCGCTCGTACAGGTTGGACGCGAAGTTGAGCAGCTCCACGCCCCGGGTGGACACGGACAGGTCGCGCGAGCTGAACGTCGTGTAGACGTAGAACGGCGATCCGGGGTCGAAGCGGTCCGCGTTGAGGACGACGTAGGCTCCGAGGCCCGTCACCAGCACCAGGAGGCTCGCGAGGCCGGCCACGAACCACCGCCGGCCGAAGAAGCGGTAGTGCCAGGCGAAGTAGAAGAACACGGCGGGGTAGACGACGAGCACGCCTTTCCCCACTCCGGAGAAGACCCCGTACAGGCTGTACGCCACCACCGCGAGGACGAGCGCCTTCTGCCACCGGCGCATCGGGACCCTCTCCAGGAGCAGGGCCAGCGCGAAGAACTGGAACAAGAAGGTGAGCGGGTAGTCGGAGATGTCCCGCACGTTGACCGGGCGGCCGTACTTGGACACGAGGAGCGGCGGCGGCGTGTGCGAGATCTCCCACCAGGACAGGAGCGCGGCGAGGCCGGCCAGGGCGGTCAGGAAGCCGGCGAGCCAGAAGGTCCGGCGCGGCGTCCACGCCAGGCGGCTCGCCACGACGTACGCCGCGGCGAAGTAGGCGTAGTTGCGGAGCTGGAAGAGAAAGCCCTGGAGCGAGTCCTCGACGTCGCGATGCAGGAACCGGATCACGGAGGAGACGACGACCAGCAGGACCAGCGCGTAGATCAGGGAATCGAAGGGACGACGACGCCACCGGCCCGACGCCGCGACGCCGAGGAGGGTCAGGCCGAGCAGGGCCCCGATCAGGAGATCGAAGAAGGACAGGAAGGACAGGAAGCGATGGCGCCAGAACCAGTTGAAGAAGTCGATCGCGGAGGTGCCGCGGAAGACGAACGACGTGGCGTCGTACCGCGAGACGGCCAGCGCCAGGAGGAGGACCTGAAGGCCGAGGAAGAGAGGCGAGAGGCGCAGGCCGGGAGCCCCCGGCGACGTCTCTCTCATGGCCATGGCCGGTCGCGCCGGTTCACCGGGGCGAGCGCGTCCCCGTCAGGCCCCATCCGAGGTGGTGACGCCGCCCGCCGCCCGTCCCTTTCCCGACCGCCGCCAGAGGTCGGCCACGAAGGCCGCGGCGACGAAGATGAGAACCGCCATCGAGGCCAGGGCGGCCGCCCACGGCACGCGGGATCTGGCCCACGTCGTCGGGGACTGGACGAAGGACATCCTCGCCTGGAGAGTGCCCAGTGTCTCGCGCAGGGCCTCCACGTCGGCCTGCAGAGACCGCGCCGCGGCGCCCGAGGCGCCCTCCTCGGCGAGGAAGGCCTGCAGCTCGCCGCCCAGGGTGCGCGGCAGGTCGGCGACGAAGGTCCCGCCGTCCACGGCCCGGCCTCTCAGGCGGCTGAGGAAGCGCAGCCGGAGCGCGTGCTGGGACAGGGCCTCGTCGTACATCCGGATCGAGTGCTCGTTCTCGGCGTACCTGGCCTTCGCGCCGACGAGCTGGAGCCGGGGAGACAGGAAGAGATGCCCTCCGTCGCGGGTGTCCACGACCTCCCGGCCGGCCGGCGTGCTGTCCGGCGCGACGCGCGAGAGCCGGGCGAGATCCTCGGTCAGCTTCTCGAGGCTGCGGTTCTCACTCGAGAGGTCGGCCCGGCCCCGCCCGAGGCTCCGCGCCTTCTCCTGGGACACCACCGTGTCCCACTCCACCTGTTCGGCCGCGACATGGCTGACCAGGGTCTCCCGGACGAGCTGGGCCAGGGTCTGGACCGCGTCGCGGGACCGTCCGGCGGAACGCGACTCGTAGGAGAGCAGGATGGCCGTGACCGTGGCGTCTCTCTCGATCTTCTCGATGTCGTCCTTCCCCGCACTCGCCATCGGAGACACGTGCTCGTCGATCCGGCGCCGCAGGCGATCGATCTCCCCGCCGGAGAGCTTCCCCGCGAAGGCGGCCTCGACGACCCCGCCGTCCGAGAGCGTCCGGACGACCTTCTTGTAGAGCTCGATCGGGATCCCCAGCTTCCTGTCCTCCCTCGAGGGTTCCCAACGGAGGGGATCCCGCACGGGCGGGCCGGCGTCGAGAAGGGCGCGCTTCTCGGGAAGGGGGAGGACGTCCGGAACGGCCAGGGCGGCTTCGCAACGGAAGGTCGGCGGGGTGAGCAGGAGGGCCAGGAGGATCGCCGCCCAGCACGCGCCGGTGCCCAGGAGGACGAGCCTCCAGCGGCGGAGGAGCGGGGCCAGGACCTCGGCCAGGGAGATCTCGATCTCGTCGCGTCGCGTGACGCCCGTCCGTGGTGCGGCGTCCTGGCTCAATGGGCCTCCCTGCGATTGGGCCCGCAGTATCGCTTCCCGTCCGGCGAGGAGTCAACAAACCGGACTCGCGGGCGGCCCGGAGGGCGCGGCGCGTGAGGTGCATAATGCACCCGACACGTGCGCTCCATCGGCCCTCGTTCCGGTTGCACCGCGGCAGACGTGTGCGTGCTGGCGCTGTTCGTGTCCGTGCCCCTGGCCGCCTCCCCGTGGTTCGGGGACCAGTTCACGACGGTGAAGTGGGTGGCCCTCGAGGTCCTCGCCGTCGCCTGGCTCCTGGCCGAGCTGTGGCGCTGCGGGAGCCACGGCTGGCCCGCCTTCGTGCGGGAGCGGTGGCCGGCCGTCCTCCTGCTCGGCGGGCTCGCGCTCTTCAGCTCCCTGCGCTCGGGCGTCGCCTGGGGGCTGCCGGCGCTCGGCGAGCGCCTCTCCTTCCTGTCGCTGACGATGGCCGCGTACTGGTTCTTCCGCCGCGACGCGGAGCGGACCGGTCCCATCGTTCTCGGGGCCGGCCTGTCCGCTGGGGTCGTGGTCGTCTGGGGGCTCACCCAGGCCCTCGGCCTCCAGCCCTTCCCCTCCCTCTCCGCGGGCGACCAGCGCTCGGCGTCCTTCGGCAACGTGAACATGACCGCCCAGTTCCTGGGCGTCGCGGTCCTCCTCCTGCTGGCCCACGACGACGAGGACGGCCGTGGCGGGCGTTCCCTGCGCCGGGGGATCGTCGTCGCGGCCTTCGCCTACCTCTACTTCCTCGCCTGCCGCTCGGTCTTCCTGGGGCTGGCGGGCGGCCTCTCGGTCCTGACCGTCACCCGTCGGCTCACCGCGGCGTCCCTGGCGAGGATGCTCGGCGCGGCGGCGCTGCTGGTCCTGGCGCTCCTGAGGTACGGCCCCCCCGACCTGCCGCACCCCCTGAAGGCGAGCGTGCGGGCCGACAAGGCCTTGAGCACCCAGATGCGCCTCGACGTGTGGCGGAGCACGGTGAGCCTGATCCGCGATCACCCCCTGGGCGTGGGCTCGGGCAACTTCGGCGACGCGTTCATCCCCTATCAGCTCGGGCTGCCCACGATCCCCGGCGAGACCGTGCTCTTCCGAACGCCGCACAACGAGTACCTCCGCACGCTGGCCGAGGAGGGTGTGGCCTTCGGCGCGCTCGCCGGCGCGTTGCTCGTCACGCTCCTGCACCGGCTGCGGGCCGGCCGGCGGCTCGCCTTCGGGCACTCGGGAGGCGGCGCGCTGCTGGGCGCCGGGCTCGTCTTCCTCGCGATCGAGGCCTTCTTCCAGTTCCCCTTCGGGACGGCATTCGGGTCGCTGGTGGCGGCCCTCCTCCTGGGCCTGGCCCTCGCCGTGCTCGAGCCGAGAGCGGTGGCCGCGCCCGGCGATCGGCAGGGTCGCTGGCTCTGGCGGGGAGCCGGCACGCTCGTCGCGGCCGGCGTCCTCGTTCTCGCGGCCCGGGCCGCCACATCGGAGGTGCTGATGGTGAGGAACCCCCGCGACGCGGCCGCGCTGGGCCGGGCGTGTGGCCTCGACCCTCGAAACCTCCCCGCCTGCGTCACCGCTGCCTGGCTGAAGGCGAACGGAGGAGACCCGCGAGAGGCGCGGCGCCTCCTCCACGAGACCCTGCGGCGCTCGCCCTACTACCACCCCGCGATCCGCCTGCTGGGCGAGGTGGCCGTCGCGAACGGGAATCGGCAGGAGGGCTGCCACTACCTGTGGATCTACGACGAGCTGTTCCGCGAGCGTAGCGCCGTCCACGATCAGGTCGGTCGCCTCTGCGGAAGCGGACGCCCCGCAAGCCTTTCGGGCGCGGTCCCGATGCCCTACTACCGGACCCTCCCGGCCCCGCAAACGAGTTCGAGCTTCGAACGCGACGGCTCTTGATCGCTCCCGATCGTTCGATTGACCTCACCCAACGCCGTGGGGATAATCCCCGCCCCATGGCCGGTCCAGCGGACGATCAGCGGGCCGTCGGCCCGCGCGCGTCTCCAGGCGTGGACATCTCCCTGTGCATGGTGACCCTGAACTGCTGGGCCGTCCTCGAGGACTGCCTGGAGTCCCTGGAGAAGGTGGAGGCAGGTGTGTCCCACGAGGTCATCCTCGTGGACAACGCCTCCTCCGACGGGACGGCGGAGCGGCTTCGAGGGCGCTTCCCGTGGGTCCGCCTGGTGGAGAACCGTCGGAACGTGGGCTTCACGCGGGCGACGAACCAGGCCATCGAGCTGAGCTCGGGCCGGTACATCCTCTGGCTCAACCCGGACACGCTGCTCCGACCGGACAGCCTCCGCCGGATGTGGGAGTTCCTCGAGGCCCACCCCGAGGCGGGCATCGTCGGGCCGAAGGTCCTCAACGCCGACGGGAGCTTCCAGCCCCAGTGCCGCCGTGGGCTCCCCACCCCCTCGGCCTCGCTCTTCTACATGCTGGGCCTGCACCGGATCTGGCCGGCCAGCCCGCGGTTCGGCGCCTACCTCATGACCCACCTTCCGGTGGACGAGCCGACGCCGGTGACGGCCGTGTCCGGCTGCTGTCTGATGGCGCGGCGCGAGGTCTGGGAGGGCATCGGCCGCCTCGACGAGGACATCTTCGGCTTCGGCGAGGACGTGGAGTGGTGCGTGCGCGCTCGCAAGGCGGGCTGGGAGGTCTGGTACTGGCCGGAGAGCGTGATCGTCCACCTCAAGGGTCACGGCGGCGTGCAGTCTCGGCCGTTCCACAAGGTCTGGGGCATCCACCAGGCCATGTGGGTCTTCTACAGGAAGCACCTGAAGGCCGGCTACGGGTGGCCGATCACGGCTCTGGTGTTCCTCGGGGTGGCGTCGAGCCTCCTGCTCTCGACCTTCGCGGTCTTCGGCCGTCGGCTGATCGCGCTCGGGCGGGCGCCCCGGGTGGTCCAGTAGCTCGTCCTGGGATGCGCCGCCCAGGGGCGGCAGGTCGTGCGAGCTAGCCGGGCGTGGACGCCTGGTATGGGAACGAGGGCGGCGGGAGGGGTACGGACGCCGGCCCGGGGAAGACCGGCCCCGGCACCTGGCCCGGCTGCTGACCCGGGTAGGTCGGGAACGGACTCGACGCCGGGCCCGGGGGCTGGGAGGATACCGGCGCGCCTCCGGGGGTCAAGGAACCTGGGGGCGCTCCCGCCCCTCCCTCCCACGGGGTGAGCGGCAGGTAGGCCGGCTCCTCCCCGCCCTCCGCCTCTGGACTCACGGCCTCGGGAGGTTCGGCCTGGCCCGCGTCGGGCTCCGGCGCGAACGGCTCCTCGACCGGGGCCGACCCGGGGGGCACGTTCCCGAAACGCCGCGGGGGCGAGGGGGCTCGAGAGGCCGCGGCGGACGCGCCCGTGCCGGAGCCGCGGGAGACGATCAGCATCCCCACGTGCTGTCCGGAGGCGTCGGAGTGGAACGCGTAGTCGATGCCGAGCCCCTCGAAGAGGCGGCCGAGGGCCTCCGCTTCCGGCAGCCCCTCGAACGTGACCGTGACGAGCTGAGAGGGCTTCGGTCCCTCGTAGACGAGCTTGAGGCCGGTCTCGCGAGAGAGCCGCTCGAGGACGTCGACCAGGGGGACCGCGCGGGCCCGCAGCGTCAGCAGGCCGTCCCTCGCCTGCACGTCGAGCTCGGCGGAGCCCCCCGGAAGCGCCACGAGGAGAAGGAGGGGGATGGCCGTCAGGCGTCGCACGGACGCGAGGCGCCCCCGCCGCCCGGGAGCGGAGTGACTCGTCGTCCTGGGGTCTCTCGCGTCCACTTTGTCCGGAGACTAGTGTAGAGCACGGGGGGAGCGGGCGCCACGCGGGCGGGCGCCGCCGGCGCCCCCGGCTCCTGCTCCGGTCACGCGACGCCGCCCCGGCCCTCGTCGAGCATGTCGGCGATCGAGTCCAGCACCCGCGTCGGCCTCCAGGAGACGACCCGCCGCGCCCTCTCGTCCGAGAAGGTGAGGGTGGAGGTCATCTTCGAGAGAGCGCGGCGGTCGAAGGGCATCCGCCGGCGGGCCAGGGCCTCGAGGGCGTCCCCGACCCCCGCCGCCGCGCGCGCCAGGGGCAGGGGCAGGCGCCACGGCCGACCCCGCCCGAGCGACGCGGCCAGGGCCCCTTCCAGCTCGGCGAAGCTCGGGTGGTGCCCGTCGGTCAGGTGGAAGACGCCGCCCGCCTCCTCCACACGGGGCAGGACCTCGACCACGTCCGCGAGGCGCACGAGGCTGCGGCGCGCCTCTCCACCCCCCACGCCGAGATAGCGGCCGGCCGCGATGGCCCGCACCATCCGGCGCAGGTTGCCCGGGGCGCCGCGGCCCCACACCAGGGGAAGGCGGAGGACGGCCGTTCGCACGCCGTGGCGCTCGCCCCACTCCAGGACGACGTCCTCGGCCTGGCGCTTGGTGAGGCCGTAGGGGTCCTCGGCCCGGCGGGGCGTCGCCTCGTCCAGGAGCTCCCCCGCCTCGACACCGTAGACGGCCACCGTGCTCACCAGGACGAAGGTCCGGGGCCTCTCCGCGCACCGCTCGAGGCCGTCGAGGAGGCCCCGGGTGCCCTCGACGTTGACGGTCGTGAACAGCCGCCTCTCCTCCTCGGTCCGCGGCACGAGGTGGGCGAGGCCGGCCACGTGGTAGACGTGCTCGAAGCCCTCCCGGCGCAGGTCGATCGGCGTTCGCCCCAGGTCCGCCAGCACGGTGGGGTGGCCCTCGGCCGGGGAGCGGTCCAGCACGGTGACCTCGCGACCGAGGTCGGCCAGGAAACGGGCGACCCGGCGACCGACGAAGCCCGATCCTCCCGTGACGAGACACCTGGGGCCCATGGCCGGCATTCTCGCCGAGAACACCGGCGCCGGGGGCGGCGCCGGGGGCGGCTCGTCGGGCGCGCGCGGTGCCGGTATACTCGGGCGTCCCGCTTCCACGGGCCGCAACGGAGGGCTCCATGTTCGCGAACCGCCGCACTGTCCTGTGCCTGCTGGCGTCGCTTCTGACCGCCGCCGTCCTGACCGAGGCCCAGGAGCGCATCGCTCCGCAGGCACTGGCGCAGATCCAGGCCCTGCTGGCGGAGAAGGCCTCCCGCACTCCCGTCCAGAAGCGGATCGACTCCCAGCTCCTCGCCGCGTCGCGCGTCCGTCGGGGACGGGAGATCGCCCGGGGCATCGCGACCCTGCCGGGCATCACGGAGTGGATGGCGCAGAAGCTGCTGCCCGGCGACGTCGTCCTGGTGGATATTCGGGCGACGGTCACGCCGGCCCTCCTGGACGGCCTCCGTCAGCAGGGGGCGACGATCGAGTCGGCCTTCGCGGAATACGATGCCGTCCGGGCCCGGGTCCCCCTCGCCCGCGTCGAGCGCATCGCCGCCCTCGACGGGGTGAAGTTCGTCGAGCCTGCCGACGAGGCGGTCACGAACACCGGCCTCGTGACGTCGCAGGGCGACGCCGGCCACGCCGCCCCCGCGGCGCGAGCCCTCGGTCTCACCGGCGCGGGGATCAGGGTCGGCGTGCTTTCGGACGGGGTCAACTCGCTGGCCACGAGCATCGGGTCCGGCGACCTGCCGGCCGGCACCACCACGCTCCCGGGCCAGGCGGGGAGCGGCGACGAGGGCACGGCCATGCTCGAGATCGTCCACGACCTCGCGCCCTCGGCCTCGCTGTACTTCGCCACGGCCTTCAACGGCGCTGCGTCCTTCGCCGCCAACATCCGGGCGCTGCGCGACGCCGGGTGCAATGTCATCGTCGACGACGTGACGTACTTCGCCGAGGGGGCCTTCCAGGACGGGCCGATCGCCCAGGCCGTGAACGACGTGACCGCGACCGGCGTCCTCTACTTCTCCTCGGCCGCGAACTCCGGCAACCTCACGCGCGGCACCTCGGGCACCTGGGAGGGGGACTTCGTGAACAGCGGCACCAGCATCCCCCCGGTCGGAGCCATCGAAGCAGGGACCATTCACAGCTTCGGGGGGCAGAACAGCAACCTGATCACGGTCAACGCCGGCCCGGTGAGCCTGAAGTGGTCGGACCCGCTGGGGGCGTCGACGAACGACTACGACCTCTTCATCCTCGACGGGACGCTGAGCTCCGTCCTCGCCTCCTCCCTCAACCCCCAGGACGGAACGCAAGACCCGTACGAGATCGTGAACAGCCAGGCGTCCGGACGGCGGATCGTCGTCGTCAACTACCTGGGCGCGGCGGCCACACGGGCGCTGCGCATCGACACGAACCGCGGCCGTCTCTCGATCGCCACCGCGGGGAGCACCTTCGGCCACAACGGTGGAGAGAAGACGATCAGCGTGGCCTCGACGGACGGCCGCACGCCCGGCGCCGGCAACCCCTTCGTGGGCGGGGCCGCGAACCCGATCCAGACCTACAGCTCGGACGGTCCCCGGCGGATCTTCTACGAGCCGAACGGCACCGCCATCACCCCCGGCAACGTGCTCTTCGGCACGGGGGGAGGGCGGCTCCTGCAGAAGCCCGACATCACCGCCGCCGACTGCGTCTCCACGACGGTGAGCGGCTTCACGATCTTCTGCGGCACCTCGGCCGCCGCCCCCCACGCGGGCGCGATCGCGGCCCTCCTCCTCTCCGCCTCGTCCGCGCCCACGCCGGCGCTCGTCAGGGCGACTCTCGGGGCCACCGCCCTCGACAACATGGCGGTGGGAGTCGACCGCGACTCCGGCTACGGCATCGCGATGGCCGACCGCGGGGCGGCCGCGGGCGACGTCGCGGTGGCGATGACGGGCCCGGCGGCCGTCCCGCCCGGCGCGAACGCCGCGTACCTGATCACCGTCACCAACAACGGCGTGGGCAGCGCGACGTCCGTCCAGGTGGCCGACCCGACGCCGGCCGGCCTCTCCTTCGTCTCGGCGACCGGCGACTGCACGACCCTCCCCTGTCCGCTGGGGACGCTCGCCGCCGGCGCCACGCGCAGCTTCACGGCGACTTTCAACGTCCCCGCCCTCTACGCGGGGGCGAACCCGTTTACCAACACGGCGTCCGTGACGTCGAGCTCGATCGACCCCGTGGCCGCCAACGACTCGGCCGGGGTCTCGACCACGGTCAGCGCGGGCGCGCCCTCGGCGGACCTCGCCGTGACCAAGACCGGCCCCGCCTTCGCCGCCCGCGGGCAGAACGTCGTCTACACCATCGTCGTCCTGAACGGCGGGCCCGACCCGGCGACCACGGTGGTGCTGGCCGACCCCACCCCCGCCGGCCTCGCCTTCGTCTCGAACAGCGGGGACTGCACGACGGCCTTCCCGTGCGCGCTCGGGTCGCTCGGCGCCGGGGCCATCCGCACCGTCACCTCCACCTTCGCGGTGCCGGTGGACTATCCGGCCCCCCAGGCGATCGCCAACACCGCCTCGGTGTCCGCCGCCACCAGCGACCCCGTCCCCTCGAACAACACCTCGACGGCCACGTCGCGCTTCGGCACGTTCTACACCCTCACGCCCTGCCGCCTGGCCGACACCCGCAGCGCCGATCCTCCGGCCCTGCAGCCGGACCTGGAGCGCACGTTCGTCTTCGCCGGGAAGTGCGGCGTGCCGGCCGGCGCGACCGGGGTGGCGCTCAACGTCACGGTCACCGAGGCGGCGGCCCTCGGCGACCTGCGGCTCTTCCCGGCCGACGTGGGAACGCCGGCCTCGAGCGTCATCAACTTCAAGGCGGGCGACACCCGCGCCAACAACGCCATCGTGGTCGGGCCGGCGGACGGCTCGGTCGCCCTCACGGTGCGCAACGACTCGTCGGGCCCCGTTCACTTCATCGTGGACGTCACCGGCTACTTCCAGTGAGGGGGGCCCCGGCCGCCGCCGGGGTCACCGCGTGGACGAAGATGCCGAGCCTCCTCTCGTCCGTCCCCCCGACCTCGGCGGGGACGAACGGGGGCTCGACCCGCACCGAGATCCTCTTGAAGCCCGCCACCGCCGGGAGAGGCAGGACGCTCTCCCGGCGACGGCCGGACGCCGCGACCGACCTCTCGACGAGGACCCCGTCCACGTAGAAGGCGACGTCCGCCCGGTAGCCCGGGTAGGCCGGGTCCCCGGCGTGCCACTGGATGCTCACCGCGGGGGCTGTGGTGTCGATCGAGAACGTGGCCTGGGGCCGACTCCACCGCCCGTCCCCTTCCTGGGGGAGCATGCCCATGCCGAGGCGCCAGCGCAGGCGATGCCACTGGTGATCCACCGCCAGCGAGGGCAGGGAGAGCGCCTGGCCCGCGAGGCCGACGACGACGACGACCGCGAGGAACGCCGTGGTCGCCCGGGGACCGACGCCCCTCGGGGCCGAGGCCGGCTCCCCGGCCGGACCCGGGACCATGGCGGCGCGCGCGGCGAGGCCGACGACCAGCCAGCCGAAGACGAGCGCCTCCGAGTTGTAGAGAGCGGGCCCGAGCTGCAGCGCCCCAGCGAGGACGAGGAGGCTGACCAGCCACTCCCCGGAGCCGGGCCGGCGCAGCAGCGCCGCCCCCACCCCCACGAACGGCACGACGAGGGCGACGAGGGCCGGCAGGCCCAGCTCGACCCCCGTGTTGAGGAACTGGTTCGGCGCGTACGAGGTCAGCAGGTAGTCGAGCACCTTCATGTCGGGGGCGAGAAGGGCGCGCTGCTTGCTGACCTCCGCCGGGGCGAGCCCGGCGCCGATGCCGGAGAGGGGGTACTCGCCCATCACCCGGAAGGCGAAAGGGTAGGCGTGCAGGCGCTGCGCGAACAGGTGCCCGACGAGGCCCTCCTCCTCGACGCCCGCCTTGAGGCGACCGAGGGGCGTCGCATAGGTGGGGGGAGTGGCTCGGTAGACCGCCCACCCGGCCCACAGGAGGAGGGCGGTCGCCCCTAGCGAGACCAGGGCGCCCCGGGCGCGCCATCGGCGGACCACGAGGACCCACCCCCACAGCACCGCGGCGGCGAACATCCCGAGGAGCGCGGTCCGGCTCCCGCTGGCCACGGCCGCGTGCGCCAGGAGCAGGAGGCTCGCCGCCGTCCGCGCCCCGGCCAGGCCGCGCGCGGCGCCCCACGCGGGAAGGAGCAGCCAGAACGCCAACGTCGAGTCCCCGAGCGCGTAGCAGAACGAGGTCACGCCGTTGAGCCGCCCGGGCGGGATGGCCCCCGCGGGGCGGAGGAAGTCGGCGTCGACGTGCTGCTGCACGACCAGGGCGGCTCCGTTGGCCAGGAGGGCCAGGAAGACGGCGACGCCCAGGGCCCGGCGGCCGAGGTCCGTGGAACGCCCGAAGAGGAACAGCCCGAAGGAGAGGAAGACGGCGGTGGCGCCGATCGTGGCGCGAACGAGCGCCTCGTCGGACGAGAGGCCGAAGGCGTTGATCTGGTAGGCGTGGTAGTCGAATCCGGGGGCGGGACGGAAGGAGCGGATCCGGGCGACGGCGAACGCGAGCGAGATCACGGACCACGCGGCGAGCGATAGCAGGGCGAGCCCGGGGAGGTCCACGAGAAGGCGTCGCTCGCCGCGGCGGAGCCGATGGAGGACCCACACGCCCACCGAGAGAGCGACGAGGCCGAGCCCCAGGTCGAGGTTGAAGCCGCCGCTGTGCGTTCTCACGAACCCGAGCAGGAAGGCGCACAGGCCGCCGGCGAGGGGGGCGAGGGGCGGCCGGAGCGCCGCGACGGCCCCGAGGACGACGTACGCGGCCAGCCAGCGCCGGAGCTCGCCGGGCCCCCGGTGGAGGGAGGACGACAGGAGCACTAGCGAGAGGGCGAGGGCGAGAAGAGCGTAGACGAGCAGGACCGAGCGGCGCACCTCGAGCTCGATCGCCGCCCACGCGCCCCAGGCCGCCCCCCGTCCGCCGCCGGTCACGGCCCATTATCGCCCGCCGGCCCGGGATCGACGCCGGGGTCCCGCCGCCCCGGGCCTCTGGTGATGCGCCTCACAGGCGGCGCGACCGTGGTCGGACGATGCTTCGTCTTTCAACGAGGGAGCGTGGACGATGAGGCGAGTAGCGCTGGCCGTGCGGGTGGTGTCGGCAGGGGTTGCCCTCGCGTCGGCGCCGTGCCTCGCCGCCGTCCCCGCCGGGTTCACCGACAGCCTGTTCGTGAGCGTGCCCGCCCCGACAGACGTCGCGTTCGCCCCCGACGGGCAGGTGCTCGTGACGTCCCAGGGCGGGACGCTCCAGGTGTTCGATCCCGGGGGAGCGCTCGTCGGCAGCCAGAGCCTGCCCGCGAGCCAGATCTGCTCGAACTCGGAGCGCGGCCTCCTCGGCGTGGCGGTGGACCCGGGCTACTCGGCGAACCGCTACGTCTACCTCTTCTACACGCGGCAGAAGCCCGGGGGGGGCTGCGGCACCGCCTCCCCCATCACCCCCCTCACTCCGGTCAACCGCGTCTCCCGGTTCCTCCTTCCGGCGAGCGGCGTGCTCGACCTGGCGAGCGAGAAGGTCCTCGTCGACGAGATGCCCTCGCCGGCCGGCAACCACAACGCGGGGGACCTGGCCTTCGACCGCGACGGCAACCTCTACGTCAGCATCGGCGACGGGGGCTGCGACTACGCGGGGGGAGGCTGCGCGGGCTCCAACAACGCCTCCCGCGACGAGAACAAGCTCACCGGCAAGGTCCTCCGGCTGAAGGTGAACCCCGACGGCAGCACGAGCATCCCCCCCGGGAACCCGTTCCAGGGCACGGACTCCGAGCGCTGCGCGCTCACGGGGGGGACGGTCACGCCGGGCAAGGTCCGCTGCCAGGAGACGTGGGCCTGGGGCCTCCGCAACCCCTTCCGCTTCGCCGTGGACCCGAACGGCACGGGAAACCGCCTCTTCATCAACGACGTGGGCCAGAGCGCGCGCGAGGAGATCGACGCCGGGCAGGCGGGCGCCGACTACGGCTGGAACTGCAAGGAGGGCACGCTCGTCACCGGCGCGTGCAGCTCGGTGCCCCCCGGGGTCGTCGACCCCGTGTTCGAGTTCCGCGGGGCCGTGCCCGGCACGACCGCCACGGGCTGCGCGTCGATCACCGGGGGCGCGTTCGTCCCGAACGGCTTCTGGCCCGCCGCGTACGACGGAACGTACCTCTTCGCGGACTTCGTGTGCGGCTGGATCTTCCGGCTCTCCGCGGGCGCGCCCTACGCGGCCGCCGACTTCGCCACGAGCCTCGGCGGGAGCAGCGCCACGTCGCTCGCGTTCGGCCCCATGGGCCCGACGCAGGCCCTCTACTACACGACCTACGCGGCGGGCGGCCAGGTGCGGCGGATCGCCTACGCGCTCCCCGGCAACAACCCCCCCACCGCGGTGGCCTCGGGCGCGCCGCTCACCGGGCCGGCGCCCCTCACCGTCACCTTCAGCGCGGCCGGGAGCAGCGACCCCGATCCCGGCGACACGCTGACGTACTTCTGGAGCTTCGGGGACGGGAGCCCCGACGCGCAGACGACGAGCGTCACGGTGCAGCACGTCTACTCGGCGGCAGGCAGCTTCACCGCCACCCTGCGGGCGCGCGACGACAAGCTGGCCTTCTCGGCCCCGGTCACCCTGCTCGTCCAGCCCGGCAACACGCCGCCCCTGCCGGCCATCCAGGCCCCCGCCGCCGGCGCGACCTTCACCGTGGGCCAGGCCGTCACGCTCACCGGGACGGCGACCGACGCCCAGGACGGCACGCTGCCGGCGAGCCGGTTGTCGTGGACGGTCCTCCTCCACCACGACACGCACGTGCACCCCTTCCTCGGGCCGGTCTCGGGCAACGACGTCGTCTTCACCGCCCCCCCGCCGGAGGACCTTCCCGGCGCGACGACGAGCTACCTCGAGGTCCAGCTCACCGCCACCGACCTGAGCGGAGCAAAGGCCACGGTGACGCGCGACCTCCAGCCCCGCAAGGTCGGCGTCACGTTCGCCACCGTCCCGCCCGGACTGGCCGTCAGCGTCAACGGCTTCACCCTGACCGGCCCGCAGACGGTGACCTCCTGGCAGGGCTGGACGCTCCTCGCGACGGCCCCTTCGTGGCAGACGGCTGGACTCGACACCTACGTCTTCTCCTCCTGGTCCACGGGGCCCGGCAACCCCGTCGCGATCGCGACGCCGGCCGCTCCCGCCACGTACACGGCCGTCTACCAGCGGTCCACCCCGGCCGGCCCGCAGGGATTCTCCACCGTCGCCCCCTGCCGCCTCGTCGACACGCGCCGGCCGACCGGCCCTCTCGGCGGTCCTGCCCTGCCGGCGGGCGCGGCGCGCACCTTCGACGCCCGCAGCGCCTGCGGTATCCCGGCGACCGCCCGCGCGATCGCCGCAAACGTGACCGTCACCGGCCCCTCCGGCCCGGGGCACCTCCGCCTCTGGGCGTCGGACGAGCTGATGCCGGCGAGCAGCGCCGTCAACTTCACGGCCGGCCAGACGCGGGCCGCGGTCGCCCAGCTACGGCTATCGGCGGGCGGCTCGTTCTCGGTCTTCTGCGGCATGCCCGCGGGCTCGACCCACGTGGTCGTCGACGTCACCGGCTACTACGAGTAGCCCGGCCGGCGTATGCTACGCGCCTGAATCAGACCACGCCTGACGCGGCGGCGGCCGGATCGGCGCGGACCAGTCGCGATCACGCGCCGGAAGGAGGAGCCATGAGGAGAAGCGCCCTTTCGGTCCGTGTCCCCTGGCGAGTCGTCGGAACGGTGGTGCTGGTCGCCGCGGCCCCCTTCACCCTGCACACCTACACGGCCTACGCCCAGATCCAGGCCGTGAGCAACCAGAAGGAGCAGCACGCCGCCGAGGAGGCGTCCCGGCGGGCGCAGGAGGAGGAATCCCGCCGCCTCGGGGAGGCGATCGTCGGGATGCGCGAGTCCCTCACCGGCCGGCCCTTCGACCCGGGGTTCCGCGAAACGGTGAAGCGGAAGCTGCTCGACGTGCCGGTCGAAGCGCTCCGGGACATCGAGCGGGACGGCGCTCGGGGCGACCTCGGGGCGGCGATCTCCGGGGGGGGCCCGGAGTCGGCCGACCAGGACCTGCTCCTGCTGCCGTCCCGGGTGGCCGAGCCGGCCGCCGTCAGCGGCGTCGCCCAGACCGGCTACGTGTACGTTCCCGTCACGCCGTGCCGCATCGTGGACACGCGCCTGTCGCCCGCGGGCCCTCTCCCGCCCGGCGTCGTTCGCCCCTTCGTCGTGAGCGGGGCGAACGCTACGCTCTTCGAGGCCCAGGGAGGCAGCGCCACGGGCTGCGGGATCCCCGCCGGGACCGCGACCGCCGCGTTCGTCAACTTCGTCAGCGTGGGCCCGGCCGGGCCGGGCAACCTCCGGGCCTGGGCCTACGCCGCCACCATCCCCGCGCCGCCGCTCGCCTCGATCCTGAACTACGCCGCCGTCCCCGGAGCCCTCAACATCGCGAACGGGATCGTCGCGCCCCTCTGCGACCCCCTCGCGACGACGTGCACCTACGACCTGCTCGTCCGCGCGGATGCGAGCTCCACCGATGTGGTCGCGGACGTTTTGGGCTACTTCCGTCCGGCGCCAACGAGCTTCGTCGTCCCGGGAGGCTCCGCGTCCCTCGTTCCCATCGGCACCTCGTGCACCCCCTACTCGGGGGCCCTCGTGGGGGTGAACGTCCCGGCGCCGGGAAAGGTGCTCGTCGAGGCGAACCTCCAGCTCGAGATCAACCACACGCAGTTCAGCTTCGAGTTCCTGACCCTGAGCATCGGGAACAGCCCTACCAGCTGCTCCGGCGGCGTCGGCGACATCTCCTACGTCTCCATGAACACGCAGCCCACGGGCTACTACTACCCGTCGGTCGGAATCTCCCGGCTCTTCACGGTCTCGACCCCCGGCACCTACTACTACTACGTCAACGGGTACTCCAACCCCGGAGATCACAGCAAGTTCTGGAACGCGGGCGTGAAGGCGACCTTCCACCCGAACTAGGCGGCAGCGGCCGGGGCTCGCGTGACCGCGAGGGCAACCGCCGCCGCGATCCTCGTCGGGAGCACAGCCGCGGCGCCGGCGGTGTTCGCGCGCCACACGGTGGACGGCTTCGAGGCGGTCAAGGCGTGGGCCCTCCTCACGGCGGTCCTGGCGGTCGCGGCTCTCGCTCCCCGGCGGCTCGATCCGCGGGAGGGCGCGCCGCCCCGCCTGCGGCGGGCGTCCGCGATCGCCCTCGCCTACCTCTCCGCGGCGGCACTCACCACCGCCTTCTCGACGAGCCCCCTCACGTCGCTGCTCGGCGCCGACGAGAGCCACGCCGGCCTCGGCACGGTCGCGGCCACGGTCGCGCTCTTTCTTGCGGCGCGCGGCCTCGGCGGTTCGAGCCGGGGGCGCGCCGCGCTCCTGACGGCGGTGGCCGCCGGCACCGCCGTGGCCGCCGCCTACGGCGCCGTGCAGGCGCTCGGAGCCGACCCCCTTCCCTGGACGCGCGTCGCGGGGCTCTCCGGGTGGTCCCGTCCCTTCGGCACGATGGGGCACCCGAACCACCTGGGCGGCCTGCTGGCCATCGTCCTCCCCCTCCAGGCGTGGACGGCCGGCGCCGCGTTCGTGCGCGGGCGGCCGCTCGCCGGCGCCGTGGCGAGCGCTGGCGCGGCCCTCTCGGCGGCCGTCCTCGCCGCCACCCTGTCCCGGGCGGCCTGGATCGCCGCGGTGGCCGGCCTGGCCGTCGCGGTGACCCTCGCGGCGCCCGCGGTGAGACGCCTTCGGCTCCTCGCCGCGG
>Ga0316622_100000279_pt1 | contig 28205 bp, 23 predicted proteins | sample OWC_Aug_OW2_C1_D_FD_207646 | JGI IMG/M metagenome (GOLD analysis project Ga0316622, IMG submission 207646) | Wetland soil microbial communities from Old Woman Creek delta, Ohio, United States - OWC_Aug_OW2_C1_D5_C | ecosystem: Environmental > Terrestrial > Soil > Wetlands | place: USA: Ohio... | reverse complement strand
GGAGCGTACGGCTACGGCTGGAGCGCCTACGGCCCCTACGGCGGCGCGGGCTACGGCGCCCGCTACAACCCGGCGACCGGCGTCTACTCGCGGGGCGGTTACGCATACGGCCCGGGGGGCGGCGCGGCCTGGCGGACGGGCTACAACCCGTCGACCGGGACGTGGGCCGGCCAGCGCGGCGGCTACAACGCCTACGGGTCGTGGAAGCAGGGCGCCGTCACGAACGGCACCGACTGGGCGCGCGGCGGACGGGTCTCCAACTCCGAGGGGACGGCCGGGGGCTTCCGGACGTCCGGCGGCGCCGCCGGGGTCGGGTACCGCGGCGAGCAGGGGAGCGGCTTCGTCGTGAAGGGGAGCGGGGGAGACGTCTATGCCGGGAAGGACGGCAACGTCTATCACCGCGACGAGTCCGGGAACTGGTCGAGCGCGGGGGGCGACCGGGCCACGCAGCAGAGGTCGGGGGATTCCGCGGCAGCCCGTGATTCGCTGAATCGCGACTACCAGGCGCGGCAGTCGGGGAACGCGCGCGCCTCCTCGTACCAGAGGAGCGGGTACTCGGGCGGCGGGTACCGCGGCGGCGGAGGCGGCCGGCGGCGGTGAGGGCGGCGCCGACCGGGGCGGGGAAGTACCTTCTCGAGTTCGAGAGCGAAGAGGAGCTTCGCGAGGAGCACCGGACGAGCCTCTCGCACGGCGGCCTCCGGCTCATCTCCGGGGAGAAGCCGGCCCTCTTCTCGAAGGTCGAGGTGACCCTGCGCGGGCCGCTCGGGGCGGAGATCGTCGTGACGGGAACGGTCGTCGCTCCGCTGCCGGACGGCGTGGCGCTGGCGATCGAGGGGAATGCCGACGGGATCCTCGAAGCCCTCCTCGCCACGCCGCCCGCGGAGCCGGAACCCGCGGAGAAGGACGGGAGCAACTGGGACCGCCTGCGGGGGCTCTCGCGGACGGAGAAGCTCCTCCTCGCTCCGAAGGCCGACCGGACCGAGCGGCTCGTCCTCGTCCAGGACAACGACCCGCAGGTCCTCTACTCCCTCCTCAAGAATCCGCGGATCACGCTGGACGAGGTCGTCCGGATCGCGAAATCGGCGTACCTCACGTACCAGACGGCCGAGCTGATCCTGAAGACGACTCAGTGGGCCGCGAACCTCGACGTCCGCGTCGCCCTCGTCCACAACGCGAAGACGCCCCCCGTCTTCGCCCTGCGCATTCTCCCGACGCTCCCCGAGTCCGAGGTCAAGCTCATCGCCCGCGGCGCGGCGACCAGCATGGCCCTGAAGCAGGCGGCGCTGAAGCGGCTTCAGGGGGGCGGCTGAAGAGGCCGGGCCTCTAGTACGACAGCGTCTTCCGCGCCGCCTCCAGGACCTTTTCGGTGCTCGGCAGGATGGCCCGCTCGAGGATCCGGTTGAAGCCGACCGGGGTGAAGGCCGAGCCGACGCGGGCGACGGGGGCATCGAGGTGGGAGAAGAGCTCGTCGGCGATCCGGGCGGCGATCTCGCCGCCGAAGCCGCCGTGCACCTTGTCCTCGTGGGCGATCAGGACGCGCGAGGTCTTCTTCACCGAGGCGGCGATCGCGTCGAAGTCGAGCGGGACGAGGGACCTCAGGTCGATCACCTCGACCTCCTTCCCCTCGGTCGCGAGCGTCGCCGCCGCCTCGAGGGCGAAGTGGACCGGCGTGCCGTACGCGACGACCGTCAGGTGCCGGCCGGCCCTGCGGAGCCGGGCCCTGCCGAAGGGAACCGCGAAGTCCTTCGGGACGCGCGAGCGCGCGATCGGGAGGTTGTAGAGGAACTTCGGCTCGAGGTAGAGGGTGATCCCGCGGGAACGGATCGCCGTCCGGAGGAGGCCGGCGGCGTCGTCCGCGAAGGCGGGGACGACGACGCGGATCCCCGGGAGCGTCGTGAGCCACCCCTCGATGTTCTGGGAGTGGTAGAGGCCGCCGCCGATGTAGCCCCCCGAGGCGAGCCGGATCGTGACGTTCGGGACGAACTGTCCGTTCGACCGCCAGAAGTCGTGCGACATCTCGACCATCTGCTCGGCGGCGGGCCAGAAGTAGTCGGCGAACTCGGCTCCCTCCACGACGACGCGGATCCTGTCGTCCAGCCGCGAGAAGCCCCCGGCGGTCCCGAGGATGAAGTCCTCGGCGATGGGGCCGTTGAAGACGCGCGTCTCGCCGAACTCCTGCTGCATCCCCTTCGTGACGTTGAAGATTCCCCCCTTTTCCTTGTGGGCCACGTCCTGCCCCCAGATGAAGGTGTCGGGGTTCTCGCGGAACGTCTCCTTCAGCGTCGTGTTGATCGCCTGCAGGAGCGACACCTCCGGGGCGTCGGCCGAGGCGGGCGTGACGGGGACCGTCGCGAGGCCGTCTCCCGCGGGGACCCACGGCTCGGGCGTCACGAAGTCGAAGACCGATCCGGGGACCGGGTCGGGCGCCTTCTTCGCGCGGTCGACGGCCTCCTCGTAGGCCCTCTGGTTCCGGGCCTCGACCTCGGCGATCTCCTCCTCCGTGAAGGCGCCCCCCTCGATCAGGAGACGCCGGAGCCTCGGGAGCGGGTCGAGCGCCCGCGCGGCGGCGATCTCCTCCGGAGAGCGGTAGAGCTCGTGGCGGTCGGAGTTGGAGTGGGAGTGGATCCGGACGCAGTCGGCGTGGACGATGGCGGCGCCGTCCCCGGTCCGGACGAACGAGACCGCCTCGCGCATCGCGCGGACCGAGTCGAAGAGGTCCTTCCCGTCGCAGGTCAGGATCCGGAGGTTCAGAAATCCGCTGAAGTTCGCCGAGGTGACGGGGTTCGCCGTCTGGTCGCGCTTCGGGACGGAGATGCCGTAGCCGTTGTCCTGGACGACGAAGACGACGGCGAGCTTCTCGCGCGAGGCGCCGTTGACCGCCTCGTACCAGTAGCCCTCCGACGTGGACGACTCGCCGACCGAGCAGAAGACGACCTCGTCCCGTCCGTACGTCTTCAGGGCGCGGGCGAGGCCGACGGCATGGAGGCCGTGGTTCGAGACGCAGGAGGAGACGTTCTGGATCCTCAGGGCGAACTTCGCGAAGTGGTTCGACATGTGCCGGCCGCCGGAGGCGAGGTCGGTCGCCTTCGACATCCCGTTCAGGAGGATCTCCTCGGGGGTGATCCCGGCGGCGAGGCAGGTCGCGAGGTCGCGGTAATAGGGGAAGAGCCAGTCGCGGCCGGGCCGGAAGGTCGTGCCGAGGGCGATCTGGATGCCGTCGTGCCCCGCGCACGGCGCGTGATAGGACCATCCGAGCCCCTGCTTGAGGAAGTTGGGCGCCTTCTCGTCGAGGATCCGCGCCATGTGCATTAATGCGAACCACCGCCGCAGCTCCTCGCGGCTCGGCGAGATCGCCTTCAGCGCGGACGTCTCCTCCTCCGACGCGGAGCGCGGCCGGGCGGACGAGAGGACGAGAGCGGGGTCGGGCACCGGGACCTCCAAACCAAGATCCGGGCCTGAGGCCCGGACCCTGGGGCAACCTTGGGGGAATCTTACGTCATCCCGAAGACCGATCCGGCCCATCGGATAGAATCCGCCACCCCGCCGCCCGTCGGCGCCCCGAAGAGGCTCGCCGCCGGGACGACACATGCGGGAAGGAGACCGATCCGTGCCCGAGTCCACTCCCACCACGACCGTCCTGGAGACCCTCGAAGCCGCCGACCGCCGCGCCTTCGAGGACGCCCTGAAAGCCGACGACGCCGCTTCGAAGAAGAAGCTCGTCGAGGGTGAGACCGTCATCGGCGTCATCGCCGGCGTCACGCCGGACGTCGTCCTCGTCTCCATCGGAGGGAAGACCGAGGCGCTGATGGACAAGGCCGAGCTGGAAGGCCTGAAGGTCGGCGACCGGATCGAGGCCGTGGTGCTGAAGGCCGGGCCGGACGTCCGGCTCTCGCGGCGCCTCGCCCTCGGCCAGCGGACGCGAGCCGAGCTGCGGGCCGCGGCCAGCGCGAAGGTCCCGGTGCAGGGGAAGGTGACGGCGCGGAACAAGGGGGGCTTCGACGTGGCCCTCGGCGGATCCGCCCATCTCCGGGCCTTCTGCCCGGTCTCTCAGATCGACCTCGGACGTCACGACGACGAGTCGCTCAAGGCGTTCGTCGGGCAGACGTTCGACTTCCGGATCCTGGAGTACACCGAGGACGGCAGGCGGATCGTCGTCTCCCGCGCCGCGCTCCTTCGCGAGGAGCACGACGCGAAGGCGGCGGAGGTCCGCGAGAAGGTCGTCCCGGGCGCCGTCCTCAGGGGGCGCGTCCGATCCCTGACCGAGTTCGGCGCCTTCGTCGACCTCGGGGGGATCGACGGGCTCGTCCACGTGACCGAGATCTCCCGCCGGCGAATCGCCCACGCGAAGGACGCCCTCGCGGTCGGGCAGGACGTCGACGTGAAGGTCCTGAAGATCGAGCAGGACGGCAAGCGGATCTCGCTGTCGATGAAGGAGCTCGAGGCCGACCCGTGGGAGGGGCTTGCCTCGCGCCTCGCCCCTGGCGCGTCGTTCTCGGGGAAGGTCGTGCGGCACGCCGACTTCGGCCTCTTCGTCGAGGTGGAGCCGGGAGTGGACGGCCTCGTCCACGTCTCGCAGCTCCCCCCGGGTGTCGCCCTGAAGGACGCCGCCGTCGCCGTCGGTGAGACGGTGACCGGCTGGGTCAAGGAGGTCGATCCGGCCCACCGGCGGCTCTCCCTGACGCTCCGCGAGGTGGCCACCTCCGACCCGTGGGAGGAGATCGCCACGAGGCTCCCTGAGGGGAGCGTCACGAGCGGCGAGGTCGAGAACGTCGCGGCGTTCGGCGTCTTCGTCCACCTCGCGCCCGGGCTGACGGGCCTCATCCCGAACTCGGAAACGGGGCTTCCGCACGGAACGCCGGCGTCGAAGAGCTTCGTCCCCGGCCAGAAGGTCGAGGTGAAGGTGATCGGGCTCGACACGAAGCGGCGCCGGATCTCCCTGTCGGTGGCCGGCGCGAAGGCCGAGGCCGACCGGGTCGACGTGAAGCGCTACCGCGAAGAGTCGGCCAAGCGGGAGAAGGAGAAGGCGCCCGCCATCTCCGTCTTCGGCGCCTCGCTCCTCGAAGCGCTCAAGAACCCGAAGAGCAAGCAGGCCCGGAAGTAGTCCCGCCCCGGTCCGCCGGGGCGTGATACGGTTCCCGCGCGTTCTTTCACATCGTTCCCGGGTTCCCCCTTCCTCCGGGGGACCAGCCGCTCCGAGCGGCCAAGAGGGAAGCGGGTGAGATTCCCGCGCGGCCCCCGCCACTGTGACCGGGGACGCGACGGACGACAGCCCACTGGCGGCGAAGGATCGGGCCCACCGGCCGGTCGCGCCTCCGGGAAGGGGTCCGATCGCGGACGATCCGGGAGCCAGGAGACCTGCCCGGGGACATCGATTTCGCCTCGCCTTCTCCGGGGCTCGGGAAGGACGGGTTGCGCCCCGGGGTCTTCCGGGACGCCGCCCTCTCCTTTCCGATGGGAGGGCCGGGCCTCCACCCGGAGGGGTTCCCGATGTTCCGTCCCGCCCGCGTCCGTCTCCGCAGCGCGATGCCGGTCTGTCTGCTCCTCGTCGCGGCCTCTCTCCGCGCCCAGACGGCGCCCCCGGTTTCGGCCGACGTCGTCGTCACGGCGGAGGCCCGTCCCGGGCCGCAGCAGTCGCTCGGCGTCGCCGCGACCGTCATCGACGCGGCGGAGATCGACCGGTCGAAGAGCTCCTCGCTCGCCGACCTGCTCCGCGCGGTGCCCGGACTGGACGTCGTCCGGTCCGGCGGGCCGGGGGGCGTCACGTCGCTGTTCCTCCGCGGCACGAACTCCACGCAGACGCTCGTCCTCGTCGACGGCGCGAAGGTGAACAGTCCGTTCTTCGGGGGGGCCGACGTCTCGTCGCTCGGGACGGCGAACCTCTCGAGAGTGGAGGTGGTCCGCGGCCCCTTCTCGGCGCTCTGGGGGTCGGAGGCGATCGGCGGCGTCGTTCAGATCCTGACGCGCCGCGAGCCCGAGGAGCCCTTCTCGGCCCGTTTCGTCGCCGGCGCCGGGAACGGGTCGGCGGTCGAGGGAATGGCCGACGCCGCCGTCCGCGCGGGCCCCTTCCGGGTGACGGCCGGGTGGCGGCGGGCGACGTCGGACGGCGCTCTTCCGAACGAGTACTTCGACGGGACGAGCTGGAACGGCGGCGCGGAGGTCGCGCTTGGCGCGGACGTCACGCTCGGCGTCGTCGTCCGCCACGACGAGGGAAGGACGGGCATCCCCTTCTCGGGCACGCTCGCGACGCCGAACCGCGTGACGACGTCCGACGCGACGACGCTCGCGGTGCCGCTGGCCGTGACGCTCGACGAGAAGACCCGCCTCGAGGTCTCGTTCCTCGGGGCCTGGGACCGGCCGACCCTCTCCGACCCGGACGACCCGTACGGCTACACGTTCTCCGAGACCGACGCGCGTCGCGCCGGCGCGCGGCTCGTCGTCTCGCGTGACTTCGGCGCCCAGCGCCTCTCCGCCGGGACCGACTACGAGCGGACCTCGGTCACGAGCCGCGACTCCTTCGGCACTTCTCTCGACGGCGCGACGACGGCGACCTGGGCCGTCTTCGCCGAGGACCGGATCCCGCTCGACGGGGAGCGCCTCGTCCTGACGGCCGGCCTGAGGTACGACTCGCACAGCGCCTTCGGCGGCGCGACGAGCCCGAGAGCGACGCTCGTCTTCTTCGCGACGCCGGCCCTCAAGCTGCGCCTCGCGGCGGGCGCGGCGTTCCGGTCGCCGGCGACGGGGGAGCTCTACTACCCCTTCTCCGGGAACCCGGAGCTGAGACCGGAGCGCTCGCGGGCCTACGAGGCCGGTGTCGAGTGGGCGCTCTCGCCGCGCCTCACGATGGAGGCGTCGTGGTTCCGGAACGAGATCCGCGACCTGATCCAGTACGTCCCCCAGACCTTCACGAACGAGAACGTCGGACGCGCCCGGATGCAGGGGGTCGAGACCGCGCTCCGGGGCGAACTCGGGAGGGGGCTCTTCGCCCGCGTCTCCTACGGGTATCTCGACGCGCGCGACCTCGACACGGGCCTCGCGCTCCTCCGCCGCCCGTATCACCGCGCGGCGGCGACGGCGGGGAAGTCGTTCCCGAAGGGGGGCTCCTTCGAGGCGACGGCCCGTTTCGTCGGGTCGCGGGACGACCTCGACGCGTCGGACTTCGTCACGCGGGTCACGATGCCGTCGTACGTCACGGTCGATCTCGCGGGGACCCTTCCGGCGCTCCTCCTCCATCTCGCGCCCTACGCGCGCGTGACGAATCTCCTGGACCGCGCCTACGCGGAGGCGGCCGGCTTCCCGGCGCCGGGGCGACGCTACCTCCTGGGGCTCGCCGCGGCGTTCTGACTCGGCCCGGACCGCGAGAAGTCCCCGGTTTGACGGGCCGCGCCGCCGGTGCTACCTTTCGCGTCCCTCCGAGTGGGGCTGTAGCTCAGTTTGGGAGAGCGCCTGAATGGCATTCAGGAGGTCGACGGTTCGATCCCGTTCAGCTCCACCAACTTACGAAATGACCGGGGCCGCCTTCCGGCGGCCCTTTTCATCGGACAGACCGGGCGCGACCCCGTCCGGCGGCTGCGTTCCGGGCCCTTTGCTATACTTCCAAAGTTCGCCCTCCTCGAGCTGACGGAGCGGACCAGGAACCGAAAGGTCCCCGTCGACCTTCCCCCCGTACCTTCCCACCTTCTTCCAGCCGCTCTCGTCCCGAGGACGGGCGCTTTTCAAAGGAACCTATGAAGCTCTACGTCGGAAACCTCTCGTACTCCCAGAACGACTCCACACTCACCGCTCTCTTCGAGCCCTTCGGCAAGGTCGAGTCAGCCCGCGTCATCCAGGACCGCGACACCGGCGCCTCGAAGGGTTTCGGATTCGTCGAGATGGCCGATGCCGACGCCCAGAAGGCGATGGGCGCCCTCAACGGCCGCGAGCACGACGGCCGCGCCCTCAGGGTGAACGAGGCCAAGCCGCAGGAGAACCGCGGCGGCGGCGGCGGATTCCGCGGCGGGCGGAACCGCTACTAGTCCTCTCGTGAGCCGGCCCGGGGCGGCCGGCGAACCCGAACGTTCTTTTTCCGGGCCGGGCTCATCCCCGGCCCGATTTCTTTTTCCGGCCATCGGTGACGGCGAGCAGCCGCGCGTCACCGACGGCTTCGAGAGGAAGCGCGGAAAGGAGCCCGCCGCCGAGAAAAGGAGCAGAGCGGCGAGGGAGAGAGAAACGGGGCGTGGCGACATCGGTTCACTTTCGGCGACGGAGTGACCCTACGTTCCCCGTTCAAAGCAAGATAGCTGCCCCGGGTCAGCCGGTCGCGACCCGGTGCCAGATGGCTCCCTGCTCGCTCTCGTAGACGACGTGGCCTTCCTGCGTGAAGCGGAAGGCATAGCGGACGTAGAGGCTCCCGCGGATCCGGCGGACTTCGGTGCCTCTCGCCTCGAGGAGGACGGGGGGACCGATCCGCGCGAGGCTCGGGTACCGGGCCTTGTGGATGTGAGCGCCGTAGCCGATCCACCCGTCGGCGTGCCGGAGACCGAGCACGTAATAGGCGTGCACGAAGCCGAGCATCCCCGTCACGTGGACGAAGAGGCCTCCGGAGACGTGCCGGGGATGCTTCACCGGGTCCGCCCTCTGGAGCGCCGTCAGCGGAAGCTGGTCGTGCGTCGGCATCCGGGCGAGAAGCCGCCCCGCGTCGCGGTCCAGCTCGAGGATCTCGTCGAAGAAGAGGGCTTCCGGGAGATAGGGGCAGTCGGCGAGGAATTCCGGGTCGAGCATGGCGGCGGCTCCGTCCTCCCCTCGGATGATGCGGTACCGCGGGGTGTCAACCCGCTTCCGCCGGCCGGCAGGGGCGGACGAGGCAGCGCCAGCGCCGGTCGTAGTGGAAGGCGCGGCCGAGCGGGACGTCGCGGAAGGCGATGTGCCGGGTCAGGACCTCGATGCCGAGGCCGCGGAGCCGCGTGCAGAGGTCGTCGAGGAGCGCCGTCATGAGGCCGCGTCCCCGGAGCGCCGCCGTGACGGCGACGCCGTCGAGCTGCGCCGCCGACCCCTCGAGGAGCGAATAGGCGACCCCCGCGACGACGCGCTCCTGCCCGTCGAGGGCGACGAGGAGGCGGCGCCCCTCGGAGTAGGCGCGGGGGACGCCCGACTTCACGAGGAGCTGGACGAGGCGGCCCAGCTCCGCGGGGTCGATCGGATCGCGCACGGTGTAGCGCGCGCCGCTCCGGTCGGCGATGAGAGTCGTGGCGACGAGGTGCCGCGCCCCGTCGCCGACGGCGGCGAGGGCGACGGGCTGGTCCGGGGCGGAGCCGGGGAAGACGAGCCGGCCGAAGGCGAGCCGCTCCTCGGCGCTTTCGAGGGCGGCCTGCACGTCGGCCAGCTCGACCATCTCCGAGGGCCAGAGTCCGGGCCGGTGGAGCATGGCGAGAAGGAGCGTGTCGAAGGCCTGGCGCGCGGAGAGGCTTGCGCGCGCGAAGGTCGTCTGCCGGTGAAGGTGGTACCGGACGATCTCCGGAAAGCGCTCGAGCCGGTAGACCCGCTCGAGGCCGCGCGCCATCGCCTCGCGGGCGGAGAGGGGCGCGTCCGGTTCGATCGCCTCCCAGGCCTGGAACCGTTCGAGGGCGCAGAGGAGCGGCAGGGGCGGGTGAAAGGCGACCTCCAGGCTCTCCCGCACGGCGCAGAGGTCGTCGGCGAGGGTGTGGGCGAGGCTCCCCGGCGCCTCGCTTCCGAGCGCGCCGAGAAGCTCGTCGAGGAAGGGCCGCGCCCGCTCGAGGCCGAGGGCCTCGACGCAGGCGTCCGCGACCCAGGAGCGGCGGAGCGTCGCCCGCGACCGGGGGTAGAGAGCGAAGGTCTCCTCGAAGAAGTTCCAGACCATCGGGCCGACCAGCGACCAGGGCCCCTCGTAGGGCCGGTACCCCGCGAGCGAGAGGAGGACGGTTCCCTCGCGGAAGTCGTCGCGCGGGACGACGACGTTCGCGGGCGAGACCGCTCCCGGCACGAGCCTCCGGCCGCTCGCCTCCCAGGCGGAGAAGAAGGCGGCGAGCGCGCGGACGAAGAGGGTCCGGAAGGGGAAGGGGCTGCTCCCCTCGGGGGCGGGCTCCTCCAGCTCCCAGAGACGCATCGCGAGCGTCGGCTCGTCGACCCATCCGACCGACAGCGCCCCCAGCTCCGGCCGGAAGCAGCCGAAGGCCGGGACGACCGGCTCGCGGTCGGCGGGAGAGGCGAGCGCCTCCATCCAGAGCTTCGTCCTCTGGACGGCGGCGAGGTCGAGGTCGTCCCCGATGATGATGAGAAGGTCGTGGTGCCGGCCGGCGGCGGTGTTGATGCCGGCCCGGTAGATCTCGTGCCGGCGAACCGTGGCGACCGGGGCGATCCAGATGCCGGCCGGACCGAGGTCGCGCGGTGTCACGGTCTCGCCGCACGCCAGCTCGAGGGCCTCCTCGAGGAAGCCGGTCTCGTCGAGGAGCCGCTCCACCTGCGCCCGCTGGGGCGAGGGGAAGCCCTCGTGAAAGGCCAGGTTCCCGACGAACGAGGCCCGCGAGGGTAGGCCCCGCTGGTACCACGCCGACATCTCGTCGAGAAGGGCGGCGGCCGTCCGGGCGAGGCCCGGATCGGCCTCTTCGAGGGCCCAGCGGGCCAGCTCCGAGCGGACCGGTACGTAGTCCTCGCGGTGCCGGCGGACGTGCTGGACGAGGAGGCGGAAGAGGTCGGAGAGGAGCTCGGCCTGTGTGGCGGGGAGGGGACGCGGGAGCCGGACCCGGAAGGCGTGCAGCCTCTGGCGGAGGGTCGTGAGCCGCTCCCCCGGCATTCCCTCGAGCGCGATCCGCTCGATGCTCCCGGCGGAGAGGAACGGGAGGCCGGACTCGAGGAAGCTCTCCATCTCGGACGCGGCTCCGGCGGCCGGCGCGCCGAGGAGGAGGATCCGGAACGCCGCGCAGCGGACGTCGGCCGCCGGGTGCCGGGCCAGGGCCTCGAGCCTCCGGCGAAGCGCCGCGCCGGCGGGCGGGTCGGCCCGCCGGAGCCGCTCCTCGATCTCGCCGACGGCCTGGAGCGACTCGTCGCGTCCCCCGAAGAGCGCCTCGCAGACGACCTGGTGGAGCATCCCGAGCTCGGGATCGGGGATCCGCGGCGGGACGGCGGCCGGGCGCGGGCCCCCATCGGGCAGCCCGACGCGCGGCGAGAGGGATCCGAGCGGGAGGTCCCACCCTCCCTTGAGGGGGCAGAAGGCCGCGAGCGACGGGTTGCCCAGCCAGAGAAGCGGCTGGTGGGCGAGAAGGCCGAGGTCGATGAGGCCGCCGCGAGCCGTGTAGGTGAGGTCGCCGATCCGCACGGAGCCGTCTCCGCCGAGACGCCGGAGCGGGAGGGCGAGGCCGCGCCGCGTGTCCTCGAGCGCGTCGTCCGAGAGGACGAGGTCCCCCTCGAGGATTCCGACGTCGCGGTGGAGCCATCGCGGCACCCGGACGGTCAGCCCCGCCCGCTCGAGGTGGACCGCCGTGCCGCGGTAGAGCGACTCGAGGATCTCGCGGAAGCTCTCCTCGACCGCCTTGCGCCGGTAGCTCCCCTTCGGCGTCAGCTCCCCCTTCTCGGCCGAGAAGTCGCGGGAGAGGGCGGCGAAGTCGACGACGCGCTCGTGCGGCGCGAGGTCGAGGTTCGCGCGGGCGACGATTCGCGCGAAGTAGTCCTGCCTCTCCTCCTCCGAGGCGAGGTCGGCCAGGATCGGCGCCTCGGGGTCGGGGACGACGAGGAGGACGTTGTCGTCGCGCCCGTCGCCGGCGAGGAAGGTCCGCCTGATCCCGGGGACGCCGTCGAAGAGCTGCTCGACGCGGCGCGGCGCCACCGTCTGGCCCCGGCTGTTCTTGTAGATGTCCTTCACGCGGTCGACGATCTCGAGGTAGCCGCTCGGTCGGGCGCGGAAGATGTCCCCGGTCCCCAGCCAGTGCTCCTCGCCCGGGGCGGGCGCCGGCTGGCCGTACTCGCGGGCGACGTACGGGCCCGAGATCTCGAGTTCGCCGCTCGCCGCGAGGCGGACGCGGATTCCGGGGAGCGGGATCCCGACGGTCCCGTCCTCGTACCGCCCCGGCGGCGTCATCGTGATCCCCCCGGTGGCCTCCGTCATTCCGAAGCCGCTCGAGAGGGCGACTCCCGAGCGCTGGAAGAAGCGGAAGACCGGCGGAGGGAGGTAGCCCGCGGCCGAGAGGCCCCACGCGAGGCGCCCGCCCGTCACGTCGGCGAGGACCGCCCTTTCCTCCTCCGCTCCGGCGGAGGCGCCGAGGCGCCTCTGGCACCTCTCGTGGAGCTGCTGCCAGCGGGCCGGGATGCTGACGAGGCCCGTGGGACGGACCTGCCGGAGCCCGGCGAGGAGCGTCTCGAGCGAAGGGTTCCCCGCGAAGACGTACGTCCCTCCCCAGAAGAGCGAGCCGAGGAGCTCGAGGTAGCGCCCGAACGTGTGGTAGAGCGGCAGGTAGCAGAGGAGGACCTCTCCCTCGCCGACGAACGGCAGGGCCGCGGCCCGCGCGAACCGCTTCGTCAGGAGGTTGCCGGGCGAGAAGGCGAATCCCTTCTGCGCCCCGGTGCTCCCCGACGTGAAGAGGACGGTCGCGGCGTCGTCGAGGCCGAAGGGCACGAGGGTTCCCAGAAGCCTCTCCGTCTCGTCGGGCCCGAGCCGGGCGATCTCCTCGCCGAGGACCGTGGCCGTCCCGCGCTTCAGCCGGGCCGCCGGGTCGAGGAGGACGGGACGGAGGGAGTGCGGAAGGCGGGCGGCCGCCGCCTCGGCTTTCGCGAGCGCGTCGGCGCCGTCGACGACGACGATGTTCGCGCCGAGGCGCGCGAGGATCGGCGTCAGCTCGGACTCGGCGAGATGCGGCGCGAGAGGCGCCACGAAGATCCCGTGGACGAGACCGGCGAGATCGCAGCAGGCGGCGTCGAGGGCGTTCTCGGAGACGATCGCCACCCGCGGCGGGCCGTCGGCCAGCGACGCGAGAGCGGCCGCGATCCCGCGCAGGCGCCGGGCCGTCTGCGCATAGGTCCAGCGCGGCGCCTCCGGGCGGGGCGAGGCCTGGAGAAAGACGCGGTCCGGGTGGGCGGCGACGCGCTGCGCGAGAAGCGTCGCGAGGGAGTAGCGGGATTCGCGGATCGCGCCGAACGTCGTCTCGGCCCAGCGGGTCCGCGCCTCGTCGCCGGGAAGGGCGAGAAGGAACTCCCGCCGTCGCGTCACATCCAGGTAGCGGTGCCACGTCTCCGGAGGGACCTGGTTCGTCCCGAGGGCGCGCTCCGCCTCCTCGACGACGACGGCCGCGAGACCCGGCTCGAGCGGGACCTCTCCGCCGGGAAGGGGGAGCCGGTCGAGCGCGTCCGACAACCGGCCGGACCGGGAGGGAGGGGCCGTCTCGAGCAGGGCCGCGTCGGAGCGCTCCACGATTCGCCTCCGGCCGCGCCGCCGCACGGACGCCGCCAGGAGCGACGCGGGAAAACAGTATCCGCCCTGCGGGCCGGGGAATGCCTGATCCATTTGCGGGACCCCTCGCGTGACCCGCGGCACGGGTCGGGCGCTTTCCGGCTCCCCGGGGAGCCGGAGATGTAACCCGGGTGCCCGTTCCGCCCGTCTTCCCCGGCGAATCCGGAAAGCCCGCCCCGACGTCCGGACGTCACGCCGCGGAAGCCGGGTTCCAGACCCGAAAGGAGAAAGAAAGATGAACCCGAAGCACCGACTCCCCCTCGTCCTGACCGCGGCCCTGGCTCTGGCCGTCGGCGCGTTCCCTCTCCTCGCCGCGGCGGCCCCTCCCGTGCCGCAGTGCCATCCCGGGCCCTTCGCCCCGATCCTCCGGTGCCTCTCGATCGTCAACCTGACCGACGCGCAGAAGGCCGACATCCAGGCGGTCTTCGAGGCCGCCAGGCCCGAGGCCGAGGCCCTTCACGCGAAGCTGATGGCCGACCGCGAGGCGCTGAAGGCGGAGATCGAGAAGACGCCACCCGACCCGTGCGCCGTCGGGACGGCAGCCCTCGCCCTCCACGTGGACCGCGAGGCGGCCCGGGCGCTCTTCGAAAGGGTGAAGGCCGACGTCCTCGCCCTCCTGACGCCGGGGCAGAAAGTGAAGCTTGCCGGCTGCCTCGAAGCCCCGCGGTGCGTTGCCGTGTGCCGGGCCGGAGCGGAGGGCGACCCGGAGGAGTGATCCCCGGGCCTCCCTCCCTGAAGAAAGGGCTCCCCGATGCGGGAGCCCTTTCCTTTGGGGGGCGTCCTCTCGAGCGGCTACTTCGCCTTCAGCCGCTTCTCGAGGTCCTGGAGCCGCTCCTCCATCTGCCGGAGCTTCTCCTTCATCCGCTCGAGCGCGTCTTCGAGCCGGGCGCTGAGATGCTCGTCCCACCCGGGTGTCCCGAACGGGAACCCCGGGCCGAATCCGCGCATCCGGATCTCCTTCCATTCCCCCTTCCGCTCGGCAACGGTCAACTCGAGGGTCTTCACCCCCTTCTCGCGCCGGACCTCGAGGGTGATCTTTTCGCCCGACTCCTTCCGGCGGACGGCGCGGGAGATGTCGGATGCGGAGGCGACGCTCTGTCCGTCCGCCTTCGTCACGACGTCTCCCACGAGGACGCCTCCCTTCGCGGCCGGGCTGTCGGCTTCCACCGACGAGACGAGGACGCCGGCCTCCTTCGACCCGGAGTAGTGCGCCCTGAGGTCGGGGGTCAGGTCGAGAAGGCCGAGCCCGAGGAAGCGCCGCGGCCCCCGGACGACGGTGACGAAGCCGGGGCCGTGGTGGTCGATCTCGACGCCGAGATCCCCCCCCACGACGTGGACGTCGGGAGGCTCGGGAGGCGTCGGGTGCGCGGGGTGGGCCGGGGGAGCCGGGGGGACGGGGGGCGGGGTCTTCTGGGGGGCCGCGCCGAGCGGCCCGACCGCGAGAAGCAGGGCGAAGAGGGCGATTCCGGAGCGGGTCGTGGGGCTCATGCTTCCTCCGTCGGGGCGGCGAGGTGCCGCCTCCGTCAACGGGGAGACGCCCGTGCGGCCGGGAAGTTACGGACGCGCGGGTCCGCGCCCGGGTCAGAGAGACAGGTCGGTCCGGCCGCGCAGCTCCCCGAGCGTCGTGACCGCGTGACGGAGGTGCGGGATGACGATCGAGCCGCCGACGACGAGGCCGACGTTGAGGGCGTCGACGATCTCCTCCTCGGAGAAGCCGGCCTTCACGCACTGGATCACGTGGTAGTCGACGCAGTCGTTGCACCGGAGGACGAGCGAGGCGACGAGCCCGCACAGCTCCTTCGTCTTCGCCGGGAGCGGACCGTCGCGGTAGGCGGCCTCGTCGAGGGCGAAGAAGCGCTTCAGGCCGAGGTGATCCGCATCCAGGACGCCCTGGTTCTGCTCCCGCCTCTTCCGGATGAAATCGTCGATTGCGGACATGGGCTCCTCCGGGCCGCCCGGTCGGGGCGGCCGCCGCCATTCTGGCCCGTCCCGGTCCGTGCTAGTTTTGGGGCCCGCGATGAGAGACGATCCCCCCCCGAAGAAGTGCCACCTGTGCGCGCATCCGGCGCTCTTCCCCGGATGGGAGACGGCCGAGGGGAACAAGAGGGCTCCCTATCTCGTGGAATGCGACGAGTGCGGTCCCTACGCCATCACGGCCGAGGCGGTCCAGCGGCTCGAGATCCGGCCGCAGGCCCGGTCCGGCGTCCGGTTCGAGGTCTTCCGGCTCCGGTCGGCGTCCAACCCGCGGCCGATCGTCGACCTGAAGATCGTCGAGCACTTCTCGATGGGCTTCACGCCGCTTCCGGGGGGCTGACCGCCTCCGACGGCGTCGCCTTGCGACGAGGATGAAGCGGGGCATCACGAACCGACTTCTACGCGACGGTCCTCTACGGCGACGCGGCGTCGAAGCTCCGGAAGAAGTCTCCGTAAGGACGCGGGCGGACCGTTCCGGGCCCCCCGGGGCCGGCATGATTCATCTGCCTCGTACCCCCCCGGGGCCGGATCCCGTAGATTGAGGCACGGCGTTAGGGGGGTCCTTCCGCAATGCCGACCACGACCAAAGAGCGTCCCAAACCCTTCCTCCTCCCCGAGTTCTGCAAGGGGTGCGGAAGATGCATCGACTCGTGCGCGAAGCACTGCATCGAACTCGGGCACGATATCAACCCGCAGACCGGCCTCATCCCGGTCGAGATCCACCTCGAGAACTGCAACGCGTGCGGTCTCTGCATCGACGCCTGCCCCGAGCCGTACGGCCTCATGCCGATCCCGGAAGGGGCCGACTTCGAGCTCCAGGACCCCGAGAAGCTCTTCGGGAGGAAGACTTCGACGGCGCCGGCTGCGGTCCGGATCCCCGGCGAGGTGATCCCGCTCCCGAAGACGGAGCCGATGGTCCTGAAGGGGACCTACGCATCAGCCGTCGGCGCGATCCTTGCCGGATGCCGCCACGTCTACGGCTACCCGATCACTCCCTCCACGGAGGGGGCGGAGCTGATGTCGAAGCTCCTGCCGAAGCTGGACGGCATCTTCCTGCAGGCCGTGAGCGAGGTGGCGACGGTCAACATCATGTACGGGACAGGGGGCGCGGGCCTCCCGTGCCTGACCTTCACCTCCTCCCCCGGCTTCAGCCTGATGCTCGAGGGGATCAGCTACATGGTGGGGGCCGAGGTGCCGGCCGTCTTCATGAACGTCATGCGCGGGGGGCCGGGGCTCGGGAACATCGCGCCGGAGCAGGCAGATGTGAAGCTGGCCTGCCGCGGCCTCGGGCACGGCAACACCCACTGCATCGTCCTAGCCCCCTCGACGCCGCAGGAGATGCTCGACCTGACGATGCTCTCCTTCGAGCTCTCGTTCCGTTACCGGAACCCGGTCATCCTCGTCTCCGACGGGTACCTCGGACAGATGACGGGGCGCGTGACGCTCCCCCGGACGATGCTGAAGCCCCCGCTCCCCGAGTGGGCCGTCTACGGCGACGCGATGCACCGGGGGAACCTGATCAACTCGATCGAGCTCGACGAGCACGACCTCGAGGTCCGGAACCAGCAGCTCAACGCGAAGTACGCGCGGATCGCCGAGGCCGAGCAGCGCGCCGACCTCTACCAGGCCGAGGGCGCCGAGGTCCTCCTCGTCTCCTTCGGGACGCCGGCGCGGATGACCAAGGGGGCCGTCCGGGACCTGAGGGAGAAGGGGATCGCGGCCGGACTCTTCCGCCCGATCACCCTCTGGCCCTTCCCGATCGACCGCCTCGCGGCGCTTCTTCCGGGGCTGAAGCGGCTCGTCGTCGTGGAGGCGTCGAACGGACAGCTCGAGGACGAGATGCGGCTCGCCCTCTCCCACTCGGGCCTCGGACACCCGAAGATCGAGCACCTCCGACACATGGGGGGCGTCCTCCCGCAGCAGCGCGAGATCGTGGATCTCGTGCTCGGGCGCCGGGAGGTGATGGCATGAGCGTCTTCTACGAGAAGTTCGACCGCCACGCCCACGGCGAGGGGCTGAAGGCGCACGCGACCCATTACTGCCCGGGGTGCGGCCACGGCCTCGCTCACAAGTTTCTCGCGGAGGCGATCGAGGAGCTCGGGATCCAGGACCGGACGGTCGCCATCTCCCCGGTCGGCTGCTCCGTCTTCCTCTACTACTACTTCGACGTCGGGAACTCGCAGGCCGCCCACGGCCGCGCTCCGGCCGTCGGCCTCGGCCACAAGCTGGCCAATCCCGACTCGGTCGTCGTCGCCTACCAGGGGGACGGCGACCTCGCCTCCATCGGCCTCGCGGAGATCGTCTGGGCCTGCCACCTCGGCCTCCCGATGACCTTCGTCTTCATCAACAACGCGATCTACGGGATGACGGGGGGCCAGATGGCCCCGACGACCCTCATGGGGCAGACGACCTCGACGAGCCCCTGGGGGCGGGACCGCCTCTCGGGCCCGCCGATGAAGATGGCCGAGCTGGTCGCCGGACTGGAGGCCCCCGTCTACGTCGAGCGGGTCGCCCTCTTCGACGCCAAGCAGCGGATGCGGGCGAAGAAGGCGATCCTCAAGGGGATGAAGCTGCAGGCCGAGGGGCGGGGCCTCTCCTTCATCGAGGTCCTCGCCGAGTGCCCGACCCACCTGAAGCTGACGCCGCAGGAGACCGAGAAGTGGGTCAAGGAGCAGATGCTCCCGGTCTTCCCCCTCGGCGTGAAGAAGGACGTCACGGCCGAGCCCTGGTTCCACCCCGGGAAGCCGACCTTCGATCCGGCGAAGGTCCTCGAGGTCGTGGAGGGCTCCGTGGAGCCGGCCCCCCGCTTCTCCTCCGGTTTTCCGACCCACCTCCACGGCCACGACGTCTCCCTGAAGCTGGCCGGAGCCGGTGGAGACGGCGCCCAGACGGCGGCCATGCTCATCGCGACGGCCGCCATCCAGGAAGGGTTCGACGCGACGCACATCCCGAGCTACGGGCCCGAGTCGCGGGGCGGCACGTCGTACGCCGACGTCCACGTCGCGGCCGAGGAGGTCTTCTCCACGGCGGCACCGCATCCCGACGTCCTGATCGCTTTCAACGCGCCGAGCCTCGCGAAGTTCGGGCCCGCCGTCCCGCCCGGGGGGACGATCCTCTACGACAGCTCGGTCGTCGGGAAGGTCCCGAGCTTCGGCCCGGGCGTCCGCGTCCTGGGTGCCCCGTTCACGGAGATCGCCGTCGGGCTCGGGAAGGCCGTCGTGAAGAACATCGTCGCGCTCGGCGCCCTCCAGGCCTCCACGAACATCTTCCCGAAGGAGACCTTTCTGACGGCGGTCCGGCTCGCGCTGAAGGACAAGGCCAAGCTGATCCCGATGAACGAGGCGGCCTTCGAGGCGGGCGTCAAGGCGCTGTCTCCCGTGACGATGTGACGGACGGACCAAGGAGGAGGCCATGAGCGAGCCCCGCGTGTCGGTCGACCTGAGCGCCTCGGAGTGGCGGCTCGTCTCGGACCTCCGGGCGATCCCGGCGTCGGCCCTGAAGGAGAAGGCTCTCCAGCTCTTCGCGGCCGTCGTCGAGTTTGCCCGCGAGCCCCGCTGCCCCGAGATGCAGGCCGACGGCGTTCCGTGCGACACCCCGAGCGCCCACTGCGACCAGTGCCTCCACGTCGACGGGATGCTCGACGCGCTCCGCCGGCGGACGGTCGAGGCCCTGGAGCCGCCGAGCCTCGCCCGGTGAGTGAAGCAAACGTCTCATGGACGCGTCAAGGCCGCACGGGGGAGCCTTGCCCGGGAGGGTGAAGCGTTCATGACGCGTCGGTTCTGCGCGCCGCTTCTGGCGGCGCTTCTTCTGTCCGGCTTCCCGCTCCTCGCGGCCGACGCGGCGAAGGACGAGGTCGACACCTGCCTCTCCTGCCACGGGGAGAAGGGGATCGAGAAGAAGCTCCCGAGCGGCGAGGTGAAGTCCCTCTTCGTCGACCGGGCCGCCTTCGAGAAGTCGGTCCACGGCGCCAAGCTCGGCTGCACCGGGTGCCACCCGGGCTATCAGGAGATGCCCCACCCCGACCGGCCGGCGAAGGACCTCGCGGCGTTCACCTCGTCCTTCCGGGAGACCTGCAAGAGCTGCCACTTCGCCAACTACACGAAGGCGCTCGACGGGGTCCACTTCGCGGCGCTCTCGAAGGGGAACACGTCGGCCCCCTTCTGCGCCGACTGCCACGGCGCCCATGACATCACGAAGCCGAACGAGCCCCGGACGCGGATCTCCGACACCTGCTCCTCCTGCCATTCGGCCGAGGCCGAGGCCTATTCCTCGAGCGTCCACGGGAAGACGCTCGCCGCGACGAACAGCCCCGACGTCCCGGTCTGCACCGACTGTCACAAGTCGCACGCGATCGCCGACCCGAAGGGACAGACGTGGCGGATGAAGTCGCCGGAGACCTGCGGGAGCTGCCACGCCGACGAGGCCCGGATGAAGAAGTACGGGCTCTCGTCGAACGTCTACACGTCGTACCTCACGGACTTCCACGGGCGGAGCGCCTCGCTCGTCGCCGGCCAGAAGAAGCAGGCCGAGAAGATCGTCGCCGTCTGCGTCGACTGCCACGGCGTCCACGACATCGCCCGCGTGAAGGACGCCGGCTCGAAGGTGCTCCAGTCGAACCTCCAGGCCACCTGCGCGAAGTGCCACCCGGGCGCGCCGCCGAACTTCCCGGCGGCCTGGCTCTCGCATTACGCGCCGAGCCCGAAGAAGGCGCCCCTCGTCTGGGCGACGGCCCTCTTCTACAAGATCCTGATCCCGCTCATGATCGGCGGCCTCGTCCTGCAGGTCCTCCTGCACCTCTGGCGCGTCGTGGTGAACCGATGACGAAGACGATCGTCCGTTTCTCGAAGAAGCAGCGGGTCGAGCACCTCTTCGTGATGCTCCTCTTCACGCTCCTGGCGCTCACGGGCTTCCCGCAGAAGTTCTACGAGGCCGGGTGGGCGGCCGCCATCGTCAACGCGATCGGCGGGCTCGAGCGTGTCCGGTTCCTTCACCGGATCGCCGGGATTCTCTTCTCGGTCGCCACGGTCGCCCACATCGTCGGGATCACGGTCCTCGCCCTGATGCGGCGGGCCGGAATGACGATGGTGCCCACCCGGCGCGACTTCTCCGACGCGATCCAGCAGATCAGCTGGTACCTCGGGCTCGCCAAGGAGCCCGCGAAGTTCGACCGGTACGACTACCGTCAGAAGTTCGAGTACTGGGGGATGCTGATCGGGAGCCTCGTCATGGTCGTGACGGGTCTCATCCTCTACTTTCCCCTCCTCTTCACGCGCCTCTTCCCGGGCGAGATGATTCCCGTCGCGCAGGTGGCGCACAGCAACGAAGGGCTGATGGCCTTCCTGGTCGTCATCACCTGGCACATCTACAACGCCCACCTCTCGCCCGACGTCTTCCCGTTCGACACCTGCATCTTCACCGGGAAGATCACGGTCGACCGGATGCACCACGAGCACCCCCTGGAACTGGCCCGGATGACGGGAGACGCGGCGGAGGCCGCCTCCGGTCACGGTGCCGAGCCGGGCGGGACGCCGCCCCCGGCCGAAGCCGGGAATGCCTGAAACCCTCCTCGCCCTCGTCGTCCAGTCGGCCGCGGCCGCCGGTCTGACCGCAGCGCTTCTTTCGGTCTGGGACGTCCGGAATCCCGCGGTCCGCCTCCGCTTCTGGCTGGTCGCGCTCTCCCTGCCGGTCGTCCTGCCGCCCCTTTACGCCCTGGTCGCTCCCGTGAGGGCGTCCGAGCCGTTCCGGCGGAGCGTCGCCCTCTTTGTCGCCTCGCGCTGGACGGATCTTCCCGTCGGACCGTGGCGCGCGGGGCCCGTCCTCGCCGTCCTTCTCGTCCTCTCCGGCCTCGTCCTCTTCGCCCGCGATATCGTCCCCGCTCTCCGTCAGGGGTGGCGGGTCCGCGCGCACGGCTCCGACGGGGGAGAGCGCGGCGACGAGGTCGCGGAGCGCGTGGCGGCCCACGCCGCCCGCCTGAACGTGGTGCCGCCGGGGAGCGGAATCGTCCCCGACGATGAGTCGGCCTACCTCTATTGCCGCGGCTTCCTTCGGCCTTCGCTGGCCGTCTCCACGGGGGCCCTCGCGGCACTCCAGCCCGACGAGCTCGACGCGGCCCTCGCACACGAGGTGGGCCACGTCGCCGGCCGGCACCTGGCTTTCGGGTGGGGTCTCATCGCTCTCCGGTCCGTTCTCTTCTGGAACCCGGTCGCGCAGGTTCTCGGGAGGACGGCGGTCCTCGAGATGGAGCGCGAAGCAGACGACGCCGCCGTGCGGGCCACGGGCCGGCCGGCCGCGGTCGCCTCGGCTCTCGCCCGGCTCGGCGTGATGACGGACGACGACGGCCTCAACCTCCCGGGAGGCCTCCGCTTCGACGCGGTGAAGGCGAGGCTCGGGCGCCTTTCCGGGGAAGAGGGCGAATCCGCGCCGGACGGTCTCGAAGGCCTCCGGCTCTCCCTCGCCGGCGTTGGCGTGGCGCTCCTCGTCTTCTTCGTGGTGGCGTGATGGGCGGGACGGACGCGCTTCCGGCCCCCGGGCTTCCCGGCCTCCTCGGCCGGTACGTCGCCGTCGTGACCGCCGTGGCGGCGTCGCTCCTCGTCCTCGACGCCGTGCCGTGGCTCCTGACCGGCGCGGTCCGCGGCATCGTCACCCAGCGGAGCATCGGGGAGGCCGAGAGCGCTCTCGGAGCGGCGCTCCTCGTCCCGGCCGATGCCCCCCGGGCGTACCGGTGGCCTCCGGTCTCGGTGAGGATCTCGACCCGGGGCGTCCGCGCGGCCGCGCTGCTCCTCACCCCCTCGAGCGAAGGAGACGATTCGCTTCTCTTCGTCCAGACGGTCGACGGCGACGCCCTTCCGCCGGAAGGACTCCTTCCGGCCGGGAAGGAGATCCACCGCGTGGACTTCGACCTCGACGGCACGCCCGCGCGAATGACGGTCCTCCTTCTCCCCCCTGACGGGACCTTTCACGACGTGTCGTTCCTGAGAGCGGGGCGGCGCGTCGTCTTCCGGTTCCGCGGCGACCCCGAGAAGCCCCTTCTCGTCGCCCGGAGCCTTCCGCGCGGAGCGCCGCGGTGAGCGAGACGATCCCCCGGACGGGCCGCGGGCTGGAGGGGCGCGCGATCGTCCTGATGGTCATCGGGCTGGTCGTCCCGGCGGTCCTGCTCGGGATCTCCGGAGCCCGCACCCTGAGGGAATACTCCCGGGAGCTCTTCGCCGAGCGCGAGCGCCTCGCCACGGCCCTCTCGGGGCACGTCAACACGACGCTCCACTGGTCTCTCGGCGACCTCTGGGCGCTTCAGTCGGGGGCGATCCCGTACGAGGCGGCGCGGGCGCGGCTCCACGAGTCCCTCCTCCGCTCACCGTTCCTCGACAAGGTCTTCCTGGCCGACCCGTCGGGCTCCGCCGTGTGGAAGGAGCCGACGCACGCCGCGCTTCCGCCGGCCGAGGCGATCGCCGCGACCGTCGCGGAAGCCGGGCGGACGTCGCGCGCCGCCTTCCGGACCGTGACGACGGAGCGCGGCGCCCCGAATCTCCTCATCGTCGTGCCGCTCCAGGCGAAGGGGGCCGGCGGCGCCGAGTTCGCCGGGGCCGTCCTCGATCCGAACCGGCCCGCGCTCGCGGCCGTTCTCGGGCCGGGACGGGCGGGGGAGCGCGCCTCGGTCGACGTCGTCGATACCGAGGGGCGGGTCTTCGCGTCGTCGCACCCGGAGCGGATCGGCCGGACAGCCGCCCTGCCCGCGGCGTCCGGCCAGCCGGCGATCGCCGTCGGGGAGGCCGAGGTCGTCGCCTCGGCGCCCCTGTCGGTCCTTCCCCTGTCGGTCGTCGTCCGGCAGGAGCGCTCGGAGCTCCTCGCGCCGCTTCGCGCCGCGGAACGCCGGGTCCTCGTCGCCACGCCCATCCTTCTCGGGATCGTCATCCTGTTCGCCTGGGGCGCCGCGCGGAGCCTGACGAAGCCGATCGAGGTCCTGACGTCGGCGGCCGAGCGGATCGCATCGGGAGAGCTCGCCGGCGAGATTCCGCCTCTCGGCGAGGACGAGGTGGGCCGGCTCGGGCGCTCCCTCGAGACGATGCGGGAAAAGCTCGCCGAGGCTTTCGAGCGCGAGCGGCGCGAGCAGGAGGAGCTCGAGCGGCGCGTCGCCGCGCGGACGCACGACCTCCTGACCCTGACGCGGGAGCTCAAGGACCGGGACGAGCGCCGGGCGGAGCTGCTCCGGAAGTTCATTCACGCGCAGGAGGAGGAGCGGAAGCGGATCGCCCGCGAGCTGCACGACGAGACGTGCCAGACCGTGGCGACGCTCTCCGTGGCCGCGGACGCCGCGCTGGCCCTCCCCCCCGACCCGGAGCGCGGGAGGCTCCGCGAGATCAAGGGGCTGGCGGCCCGCGCCCTCTCCGAGCTCCACCGCGTCATCTACGACCTCCGTCCCTCGGTCCTCGACGATCTCGGCCTCGCCTCGGCGATCCGGTGGTACGCAGACCGCTACCTCTCCCCCCTCGGGATCGGCTTTCGGTGCGAGATCGAGGGGCTCGAAGACCGGCTCCCGGTCGAGGTCGAGACGGCCGTCTTCCGCGTCGTGCAGGAAGCGCTCACGAACGTCGTCCGGCACGCGAAGGCCGAGACCGTCCTCGTCCAGATGGCGCGCGAGAACGGCGAGCTCGCGATCGAGGTCGAGGACGACGGAGCGGGCTTCGACCCGGCCTCGGTCTCGACCCCCGAGTCGTCCGGGCGCGGATTGGGCCTCCTCGGCATCCGTGAGAGAGTCGAGCTGCTCGGGGGACGGGTGACGATCGAGTCGGCGCCGGGACGGGGGACGCGGGTCGCCGTGACCGTCCCGATCCCGAAGGAGGGGTGAGGTGGCGAAGATCCGGATCGTCATCGCCGACGACCACGCGCTCCTGCGCGAGGGGATGCGCGCCATCCTGTCTCGCGAGAGCGACCTCGAAGTGGTCGGCGAGGCGGCGGACGGGCGCGAGGCGATCGCGCGGTGCCGCGCGCTGAAGCCCGACGTCATCCTGATGGACATCGCGATGCCGGGGCTCGGCGGCCTCGAGGCGTCCCTCGAGATCCGGAAGGAGTGCCCCGACACGAGAGTCCTCGTCCTGACGCAGTACGAGGACCGCGAGTACGTCAGCCGCTTCCTGAAGGCGGGAGCGGCGGGGTACGTCCTGAAGAAGACGGCGGGCGCCGAGCTGGCGTCGGCCATCCGGAGCGTCCACCGGGGCGGCCTCGTGCTGGACCCGCAGGTGGCGCGCGAGGCCCTTCGCGAGCCCGAGCCCGCAGCCGGGGGGGAGGGGGACACCTACGAGTCGCTCACGGACCGCGAGAAGCAGGTGCTCAAGCTCGTCGCGGAGGGGAAGAGCAACAAGGAGGTCGCCGAGCTCCTGGGCATCTCGGTGAAGACCGCCATGTCGCACCGCGAGCACGTCATGGAGAAGCTCGGCGTCCACAACCGGACCGGCCTGATCCGCTTCGCCCTGAAGAAGGGGGTCATCCAGGCCTGAAAAGGGAAACGCCGCTCCGCACGCGCGGAGCGGCGCCACGCCCGGAGGGCGCGGGGAGGCTCAGTGCTTCTCGTCCTCGGGCTTCTCCTTCTTCTCGTCCTTCGCCTCGGCGGCCTTCTTTCCCTTCTTCGCCTTCTTCTTCCCGGCGAAGTGGGCCTCGCCCGGCTGCCAGGCCGGCCCGACGGCCGCGCCCACCTCGTCGGCGGCCTGCTTCAGTCCCTTCGCGGCCTTCTTGCCGAGGTGGTTCGCGAGCATGACGAACCCGAGGAAGGGGAGGAACACGACGAAGAGGCCGCCCATCACCGGCGCGCCCACGAGCATCGCCAGCGTCGGGATCCGCACGTAGGTCGTGTCGGCGTCGCCCGGAAGCGTCCCCTCGTCACCCTTGACGACCTCGATCTCCCAGTTGTTCTGCTTCCAGTAGAAACCGCCGGGAACCTTTTCTCCGCCTTCGTGCTGTCTCATGTTGTGCCTCCTTCTTTCGATCACGGTTGAAAGGTAGTCCCCGTCCGCCGGCGGGACCATCCGTCGAAGAGCGGGAATTCGCAGGTTCCTTTGCCGAATCGCGAGGGAGAAACTCCCGAGGTGGAGGGGAGAAAGACCGGAGAGACGGGCGGCCGGGCGGAAGTCCTTCCGGTTCAGCTGCTTGCGCCGGGGCGGCAGAGGACGGCCCGGGGGTCGCGGGCGAAGAGAACGGGGACGGCCCAGTCGAGAGCGGCGTCGCCGAGGCGCGCGCCCAGCCCCACGCGCGCCTCGCGGAGCGCCGAGCCGACGGGGAATCCCTCGGCGAGAGCGGCGTAGAACGACGCGGCGAAGGCCGCGGCCGCGTCGTCGAAGACGCGGAACTGGTTCGCCGCGACGGCGGGAAGGCCCGCATGGGCGAGAGCGGGGGCGACGCCCCTGAGGAAGTCGTATCGCCCGCCCCGCCCGCTCTCGCAGGCGTTGAGGAACGCGAGGAGAAGCCCCCGCCCGGTCGCGAGCCGGGAGAGGGCGGCCGCGGAGAGGCGCTTCGTCTTCCCGTGCCCGTCGTCGAGGAGGAGCGCCCCGCTCCGCTCCGTCTCGTCGTACTCGCCGTGCCCGACGAAGTGGAGGACGTCGTAGCGCCCGCCGCGGAGCCGGGCGTGGAGAGACTCGACGGTCGCGCCCGGGAGGACGTCGAGCGCGGCCCTCCGCGACGTGAGATGCGGCTCGAAAGCGCGGCGGATCCCTTCCTCTTCCTTCTCCGCGGAGAGGGGTGGCGTCCCGGACGGGCGGGCCGTCGCGAAGAGGATCCGGAGCGGTCCGCGCCGGGGGCGGGGCGCCTCGGCGGGGACCGCCGAGAAGACGTTCCGGACGAAGGTGGCCGCGCCCGTCGCGAGGAAGGCCTTCCGCGACGGGTCCCACGCGAACTCCCACGGCTTGTCGGCGATCCAGTCGAGAGCCGAGGTGAAGACGAGCTCGACGGGGGCCCCCTGGGCCCGCGCGCAGGCGGCGTCCCAGAGGCGCCGGACGTCCCCCGGGAAGAGGGTCTCGAAGAGGGCCGCGCCGTAGCGGAGCATCTCCCGCTCGCGGGGAAGGGACCCGAGCGGCGACCGCCCGTCGAGGGCCCGCCGGATCCGCTCGGCCAGCTCCACGATCCGGCGCATCCGCTGGCCCGCCTCGCCCCCTCTCGTCTCGAAGGGCGTCACCACGGTCGCGCCGGCGTACGAGGCGACGAGCTGGGCGCCGGAAAGGGCGTCACCCGGAGCGAGGACGACGAGATCGAAACGCTCGGGAGTCTCGCCAGGGGGGGAGGAAGGCCTCCTCCGCCCCGCCGTCCGCCCGCTCCCTCGCGTCACCGCCATCCGGCGGGGAGTCTAGCCCGCGGAGCCGGCCGCTACTTCTTCGGGAGGATCGCCTCGAGCTTCCCGGTCAGCTCGGGAGAGAGGGGCTCCACCCCCGATCCGAAGCGCGCCACGACCTTCCCCTCGGGGGAGACGAGGAACTTGTTGAAGTTCCACTTGACGTCCCCCTTGAAGCCCTCCTGCGAGGTGAGCCAGCGGTAGAGCGGGTGGATGTCTCCCCCCTTCACGCTGATCTTGGAGAAGAGCGGGAACGTCACGTCGTACTTCGACGCGCAGAACTGCCGGATCTCCGGGTCGGTCCCGGGCTCCTGCCAGAGAAAGTTGTTCGCCGGGAAGCCGAGGACCGCGAAGCCCCTCGCCCGGTACTTCCGGTAGAGCTCCTCGAGCCCGGCGTACTGCGGCGTGTAGCCGCATTTCGACGCCGTGTTCACCACGAGGAGCGCCTGCCCCCGGTAGGCCGAGAGCGGCTGGTCCTTCCCGTCGATCGTCTTCATCGTGAAGTCGAAGAAGGCCGACCGGGGTGCAGCGGCCCGCTTCGTGTCGGCGAGGAGGGCGTCCCCGTCGATGTTGAAGCCGTAGTAGCGCGCGATGATCCGGCCGGTCCGGCTGATGACGACGGTCTGGAAGCTGTGGGTAATGTCCCCGGAGGGGGACCGTCCGACCATGACGCCGTAGTCGAGGACGAGCTTCTCGATCGTCTTCGGGTCTCCCGTCAGGAAGACGGCCTCGCTGCGGCGGAACCCTCGCTGCTTCATGTAGGCCCGGAGGACCTCCGGCGTGTCGGTCTTCGGGTCGAAGGAGACGGCCACGACGAGCGGCTTCGACTCCGGGTCCTTCGGGTCGGCGGCCTTGCGGGCCGCGGCGAGCGCCGTCTCGACGACGAAGGGGCAGGGCCCGGGACACTCCGTGAAGATGAAGGTCAGGAGGACCGGCCGGCCGGCGCGCCCCTTCTCGAGCGAGAAGGGCTTCCCGTCCTGATCGATCAGGTCGATCGGGAGGATCGGCTCGTCCACCTCGAGGCGGTGGGCCGGGGGCTCGACCGCCGGAGCCGCCGGAGCGAGCAGCGCGGCGGCGAGGAGAAGGACGGGGCGCGCGCGGGAGAGGGGCGTTCGCATGAGGGGGGGATTCTAGCCGGGAGGCGGGGGACGATCTGCTAGCGTAGCCGCGTGCGCGCCTCGCTCGTGGCGCTGGTCTTTCTCGGCGGCGGCATCGGATCGGTCGCCCGGTACGCCCTCGCCTCCGCCGTCCAGCGGGAGATGCCGGGGCCGTTCCCGTCGGGGACCTTCGCCGTCAACCTCCTCGGCTCCTTCGCGATCGGCCTCGTCGGCGCGCTGGGGCTCGAGCGGGCGGCGATCTCGCCCGAGGCGCGCGTCTTCCTGATGGTCGGCCTCCTCGGCGGCTTCACGACGTTCTCCTCGCTCGCGTGGGAGACGCTCGGGCTCCTCACCGTCCGCGACGTTCTCCGCGCGACGCTCTACGTGGCGC
>Ga0316622_100000278_pt1 | contig 28286 bp, 22 predicted proteins | sample OWC_Aug_OW2_C1_D_FD_207646 | JGI IMG/M metagenome (GOLD analysis project Ga0316622, IMG submission 207646) | Wetland soil microbial communities from Old Woman Creek delta, Ohio, United States - OWC_Aug_OW2_C1_D5_C | ecosystem: Environmental > Terrestrial > Soil > Wetlands | place: USA: Ohio... | reverse complement strand
TGCGAAATTATGCGTCGCTTCGTGATGAAACTCAAGTTTGCGGTATCCTGGATGCATGCCCACGAGCACGGTCGAGGACTATCTGAAGTGCATCTATCTTCAGGAGCAGAACTTCTCCGGAGGTCTCGTACCCACGGGCCAGGTGGCGGCGGCGCTCGAGGTCGCCCCGGGGACGGCGACTTCCATGGTGAAGACGCTCGCGGACGCGGGTCTGGTTTCGTACGAGCCCTACGTCGGCGTCCGGCTGACACAGGCGGGACTGCGGCTCGCGACCCACGTCCTCCGACGCCACCGTCTTGTGGAGCTGTTTCTCGTTGAAGTCGTGGGAATGAACTGGTCCGAGGTCCACGGCGAGGCGGAAGTGCTCGAGCATGCCGTGTCCGAGCGTCTCATCGAGAGGCTGGATGAGATGCTCGACCACCCATCGGCAGATCCCCACGGCGATCCGATTCCAACCTCCTCCGGGGAGATTCGCGAGAAAAGCGACCTTCCGAGCCTGATCACCTGTCCCCTGAATTCGAGCTGCGTCCTCGTGCGCGTCGCGGATCAGCGCACCGAGTTCCTGCAGCTCCTCGAGCGGCATGGCCTCAAGCCCGGAACGCGGCTGATCGTGGCGGGCCGGGACGAGCTCGCAGACGTGGTGGAAGTGGTCCCGGAGAGCGGGGAGCCACTGCGCCTCGGCTTCAGGGCAGGGTCGCGGCTCCGGGTCGAGGCCGTTCCGTGAACGCCGCCACGCACCGCGGCGCTGCGCTCCTCAGCGCGGGGTTCCTGCTGCTGGCCTGCCGCGGCCCGGCAGCGGACCGGGATGTCGCAGCGAACGACGCCGCTCCCGACGCTGCCGCCGCCGCGGATCCGTACGAGATCCACAAGCAGCGGTTCCTGGAGTTCTCCTTGCGGAAGGACTACGACGCGGCACTGGCCGAAGCCGCGGCGGCCCTCGAAGCGGCGCCGACCCGGCGCGAGGCCTACATGCTGGTGAGCAAGACCTTCATCGACACGGGACGGGACCGGGACGGAATCTCGTTCTTCAAGGCGGTCGCCGAGAAGAACCCCTCCCATGCCGACCCTTGGTTCTTCAAGGGTTTCCACGAGGGGCGACTCGGCCTGTGGGCCGACGCCCGGGGATCGCTTCAGCGCGCGGTCGCACTCGCGCCGGACGATCCCGAAGGCCACTTCCGGCTCGGGCAGGTGCTGGAGCAGCAGGCGGACCTGGAAGGCGCGCAGAAAGAGCTCAGACGGAGCTGCGAGCTCGACCCGCGATCGGCAGCAAAAACCGCCAGCCTGATGCGCGTGCTGAGCGCGTCGGGGAGAAACGACGAGGCGGACCGGATCGCCGCCGCGCTCCTGGGACGCGCGCCGGATACCGCCGAGGCCGAGTACGCCGTGGCCACACTTCGCCTGCAGCAGAAGCGATGGCGCGAAGCGGAAGGCGCGCTGCGGCGAGTGCTGGCGCTGGAACCGCGATTCGCTCCGGCCCGCGCGGACCTTGTGCGACTCCTGCTTCAGAGCGGCCGGAAGGCCGAAGCCGAGGAGGAGCTGGCGCGCGCGCAGTCAGCATCGGAGACGCCGTCCGCTCCCTAGATGCGCGCGCCGATTCAGCCGGTCAGAAGATCGTATAGATGAAGGGGGCCAGAACCGAGCTCTGCGCGAAGATCAGAAGGACCCCGACCAGCAGCAGCACGACGATGATCGGGAGCAGCCACCACTTCTTCCGCACGCGCAGGAAAGTCCACAGCTCCCGCAGTAGATCGAGCATCAGAACTGCCGCTCCATGCTCCCGGCGGGACCGTGGCCGGGCGTGCGGCCGACCCACAACCCCTCCCCGCTCCGCGCGCGAGCGAGCGGATCTTTCCCGAACCACCGCAGGAGAAGTCCCGTCGGGGTCAGAACGCCGAAGTAGACGATCCCGAGGACCAGCGGGGTCGTCACGCGGGAGATCGCCCGCGCCAGCGCCATCCAGGCCGCCTGGACCGGCCCGAGCCGCGACGGGACGGCCCAGCCCGCCAGGAAGAGAATCCCTCCCGGAACGGCGAGGCAGGCCGAGGCTAGAGGCCGCCCCCGGAGCCAGACCACGAGCGCCAGCACCACGAGCACACCGCCGACGGTGACCCCGAATTTGCGCCCCTCGCCGGGACTCAGTCGCTCCGCAGCCCGCTGCGCCACCTCACCCCCTCCGGCGCGAAAGTACGGGGGCACTCCCGCCGCTGTCAAGCGGAAAGACGCGAGCGCTCACGGACCGATTCGAGCGTTCGCGTCGTGCGGAACTCTAGGTTCGGGAAGAGACCGTCCGACGCGGCGTGGCACGGAGCGCATGCGAGGCGTGGATTTCCATGAGCCGGCGCGCCAGCGCGTCGGGATCGTGTCGGATCCTGCCCGACCTCGTGACCAGATCGGCCGTCTCGAGCCGCTCGGGACGAGGATCGCGGTATGCGCCGACGATCGGCTGCGCTCCTTGCTCCGCGTACGGCTGAATCCGCTCGGGAGAAAGGGCAGGGCCGTGGGCGAGCAACGTCTGAACCAGACCGCCGCCCACGTGGCGGTCGAGCACTTCCATGTGGTCGCAGAGATCCATGCCGGGAGTCTCTCCCGGCTGGGTCATGAGATTCGCCACGAGGACCCGCTGCCCGCGGCACGCGCGCACCGCATCGCCGACTCCCGGGACGAGCAGCACGGCGAGCAGGCTCGTGAACAGGCTCCCGGGTCCGAGCACTACCAGGTCGGCCTCCCGGATCGCTTCCAGGACACCGGGAGTCGGCTCGAGATCCGACGGATCGAGCCACACGCGCCGCACGGCGCACGAGGAAAGGCTGATCCGGGACTCGCCGGAGATCCGCGAGCCGTCCGCCGCCTCCGCCTCCAGGCGGACTCCCGCGGCGCTCACGGGCAGGACCCGTCCGCGCGCGCCGAGCCATCCCGCCAGGAGCTCGACCGCCCGGGGATAGGATCCTTCCTGCTCCGCGACCGCGGCGAGGATCAGGTTGCCGAGCGAGTGGCCCGCGAGGGCGCCGGCTCCGTTGTAGCGATGACCGAAGAGGCGCGCGAGCGGCGTGTCGTTCCCGTCGGACAGCGCCATCAGACAGGCTCGAAGGTCACCCGGCGGGATACCGCCACGCTCCTGCCGCAGGCGGCCGGAGCTCCCGCCGTCGTCCGCGGTCGCGACCACGGCGGCGATGTCGAGCCCTCCGCGGCGGCTGGCCCGGCGGGCGAGTCCGCACAGCGCCGCCGAGATTCCCGTCCCTCCTCCGAGGACTGCGATCCGCGTCACCGCCCGCATCCCGTTCCCTTCCGCCCGTCCTGCCCGGTTCGCGGGGAACGCGGAACAAGTACCGGCGGCCGATCGAGAAGTCAAGAAGAGTGCTTCCGAGCCGTTCCGAGCGATTCCGGGGCCCCGAGGCGCTTGTGCGCCCCGGGGTTTACGCCGTTGCCGCCGAGCCCCGGTTCACCTCGTTGAGCAGGCGGATCACTTCGAGCCGGAAGTGCTCGAACTGCAGCGGCTTGATCAGGCAGAGGTCCGCGCCGGCGTCGTACATCCGCTTGATGACGTCGTGCTCGGGGAAGCCCGTGATCGCCAGCACCTTCACCGCGCGCGTCTCGGGATTCTCTCGGATGCTCCTGCACAGCGAGAGGCCGTCGACACGGGGCATCATCACGTCCAGGATCACGAGATCGGGATGGAGACTGCCCACCTTGATCCCCGCCTCGTAGCCGTCGGAGGCCTCCTCCACCTTCAGATCGTGGGCCAACTCGTTGAGAACGCGACGAATGAAGTCGCGAATGTCCTGCTCGTCGTCCACCACCAGAACCGTCCGCTCCCTCTGGTCCCCCCGGAAGAACGATTCGTCGATGGGGATGTCGTACTCCTGGAGGAAGACCCGGAAATCCTCCGCGGTCACGCGGTAGTGCCCCCCGGGAGTCGAGAACGCCCGGAGCTTTCCGGATTTGATCCACTTGAGGACGCCGTCGTTGGTCACGGCGCAATAGCGTGCCACTTCCGAAGTGGTGAAGAATCGACGGCCGTTTTCGGTCTCGTTCGCCATGGTCTCCTCTCCGAGAGTCCCTGAGCAATTCCGCGTTTTCGGCGGTTTCGTGGCCTGAATATAGGGTCGCAACATGGAGGCGGCAACCCGTCAGCCGGCTCTCCGCGCCGGCGTTTCGTTGACACGTCTTCGGCGCCGGTGTTACCATGCGCTTTTGCTTCACAGACTGGGGCTTACGCCTGTTTCGTGGTGCCGGCGGACCGTAGCTCAGCTGGATAGAGCAACTGGCTACGAACCAGTAGGTCGGGGGTTCGAATCCCTCCGGTCCGACCAATCTGCTCGAGGCGCGCCGCCTCGGAGCATCCAAGAGGGTCGATGTTCGAGCACGAGCGATTCATGAAGGCCGCCCTGGATCTCGCCGTACGTGCCCGCGCGCTCGGCGAAGTCCCGGTGGGAGCGGTGGTGGTGCTCGACGGGCAGGTGATCGGGCGCGGCCACAACTCGTCGCTGGCCCTCTCGGATCCGACGGCGCACGCCGAGGTGCTGGCGCTGCGGGAAGCCTCGTCCCGAATCGGGAATTACCGCCTCCTGGGCGCGACGTTGTACTGCAGCGTCGAGCCGTGCCTCATGTGCCTGGGCGCGGCCATGCATGCCCGGATCGCGTGCGTGGTGTACGGCGCCCGCGACCTCAAGGTGGGGGCGCTGGGGCGGCTCGAGGCTCTGCGGGCCCTGGGAGCGGATTTCAACCACCGCGTGGACAGTCTCGGCGGCGTCGGTGCGGAGGCCGCGGCCGACCTGCTGCTCGATTTCTTCCGCGAGCGGCGGGCCGCCTCCCACGCGCGGGATCCGCTGGAGCCCGAACAAGAGAATGCGGAGAGGTACCGAAGTGGTCGTAACGGGGGCGCCTCGAAAGCGTCTTGTCTCCGTGAGGAGGCACGGGGGTTCGAATCCCCCCCTCTCCGCCAAGATCCCAGCGCCGACTGGGGGGTGTGGTGACGCGGGCTCGCCGAGACCCGTGGCCGCGCGATGCAGGAGAATGCCAGCTGCGGAGAGATGACCGAGTGGCTGAAGGTGCACGCTTGGAAAGCGTGTGTGCGGGAAACCGTACCGGGGGTTCGAATCCCCCTCTCTCCGCCACGTCCCCTCGCCGTCTTGCCCCGGCCTCGAGATGCAGTCCTTTGCGGGGCCCGAGCCCTGTGCACTGCGGCCCCGTAAACCCCGCCAGGCCCGGAAGGGAGCAACGGTACACGGACCGCCGCAGGTGCCGCAGGTCCCCTCGGGCCCCATCAGTTTCCGGCGCGCGAGACTGACACGGCCCCTCGACGGATGACGCGGGCCCAGGGATAATGGCGCGCATGTACCAGGTTCTCGCGCGCAAGTGGCGTCCGCGCGGCTTCAACGAGCTCGTCGGGCAGGACCACGTCGCGCGCACGCTCGGCAACTCGATCCGGGCGAACCGTCTGGCCCACGCCTACATCTTCGCGGGGGTCCGCGGTACGGGAAAGACCACCGTCGCCCGCATCTTCGCCAAGTGCCTGAACTGCGACACCGGCCCCACTGCCACGCCGTGCGGAGATTGCGTGCCGTGCCGCGAGATCGGCGACGGGCGGGCCCTGGATGTCCTGGAGATGGACGCGGCGTCGCGCACGGGCGTGGGCGACATCCGCGAGCTGCAGGAGGTGGTCTCCTACGCCCCGGTGCGCGACCGCTACAAGGTACTCATCATCGACGAAGCGCACATGCTCTCCAAGTCGGCGTTCAACGCGCTCCTGAAGACGCTCGAGGAGCCGCCGCCCCGCGTGGTGTTCGTCCTGGCGACCACCGAGCTCCCGAAGATCCTCCCGACGATCCTCTCGCGCTGCCAGCTCTTCGAGTTCCGGCGAGTCGGCCCCCGCGAGTTGACGGCGCACCTGCGGAAGGTCTGCGCCTCGGAAGATCTCCAGGTCTCGGATGCCATGCTCGATCGCATCGCGCGCGCGGGGGAGGGCTCGGTTCGCGACTCGCTCTCGCTGCTCGAGAGGGTCGTGGCGTTCGCGGGAGCCTCGGTGTCGGAGGACGATGCCCTGCAGGTCCTGGGCGCGGTCCGGGTCCAGGTCTTGGCGGAGCTGCTGCGCGCGCTCGCCCGGCGGGACGCCGCGGGGATGCTTGCGGTCCTCGACGGCCTCGCGTCGGAGGGCCACGACCTGCTCCACGTGTGGAGCGAGGCGGTGGCGGCGATCCGGGACCTGCTGTTGCTGCGAGCGGCGCCGGAACGGGCGGACCTGCTCTCGCGCTCGCCCGAGGACGCCGCGGTCATCTCCGCCGCGGCGGAAGGACTCGGCCGCGAGGATCTGACGCGCGTCTTTCAGATCCTGGTCGAGCTCGAGTTCGGCCTCAAGGGTTCGAGCCAGCCGCGCTTCCTCTTCGAGGCGGCGATGATTCGCCTCGCCGATCTGGGGAGCGTGCGCCCGATCGAGGAGATCCTGCGCAGCCTGGGCACGGGCGTCGCGCCGGCGAGCGCGGTCCAGGGCGCGCCGCGGCGTCCCGATCCTCCGGTGTCGCCAGCTCCAGCCGCCCCTCAAAAAAAAAAGGCCGCTGAGACACCCGCCCCCTCGCCCGCGGCTCCTGATCCGCCCGCGCGCCCCGCGCCCGCCGAGGTCGAGCCACGGTTTCGGGCCCTCGTCCACGAAGCGAGGCCGATGCTCGACGCGATGCTGGATCAGGCCCGCGCGCTTGCGCTGCAAGCCGGTGTCCTGCGCGTGTCGTACCCGGCGCGCCTCGAGTCGATCCGGCGCCAGATCGAGCGACCGGAGAACCGGGCCGTGCTGATCGATGCGCTGCGGCGCGCCGCGGGCGAGAACGTGGAACTCCGGGTCGTCGTCGACGAGGAAGCTCCCACGGCCGCCGCCGCCGCCCCGGAACCGGGTCCGGGCTCCGCCGCGCCCATCGCTGCGGCTCGTCCGGGCGCCACCGACACACTGCTCGATTCCGCGAGGAAGGACCCGGGCGTCGCGAAGCTCCTGCTCGAGTTCGGAGCCGAAGTCGTCGACATCCGGGCCCCGGAAGCCGACGGGGAGCCGATTCCGGCAGCGGAGACTCCAGGCCAGGTCGAGGAGCCCTCATGAACATCCAGAAGATGATGAAGGACCTGCAGAAGATGCAGGAAAAGCTGCAGACGGAGATGGACGAGCTGGAGGTCGAGGCCAGCGCCGGTGGCGGAGTCGTGACAGCCCGCATGAACGGCAAGAAGGAGCTCATCTCCCTGACGCTCGCACGCGAGGCGATCACCCCCGATGACCCGGAGCTGCTCCAGGACCTCGTCCTCGCGGCGGTCAACGAGGCCGGGCGGAAGGTGGACGGGGAGCTCAAGCGCCTGACCCAGGGGATGGCCGGGGGCCTTCGGATCCCGGGCCTTTCCTGACGGACTGCTTCGTGACGTCCCCCTCGCCGCCCCTCGAGCGCGTGATCGCCGAGCTGTGCAGGCTCCCGGGAATCGGCAGGAAGACCGCGCAGCGGCTCGCGTTCCACCTCCTCAAGGTCCCGCGGGAGGAGGTCGCCGCCCTGGCTTCCGCGCTGGGAGAGCTCAGGGACAGCGTGCGACTCTGCTCGACGTGCTTCAACCTCGCCGAGGGGGAGCAGTGCACGATCTGCGTGGACCCGCGTCGCGACCGATCGGTCCTGTGCGTGGTGGAAGAGGCGGTCAACGTGGCGGCGATGGAGCGGACCCGCGCCTGGCGCGGACTGTACCACGTGCTCGGGGGAAGTCTGTCTCCCTTGAAGGACGTCGGACCCGAGGACCTGCGCTTCGAGGAGCTTCTCGCCCGGGTTCAGGCCGGGGGCGTGCGAGAGGTCGTGCTCGCCACGAATCCTGACGTGGACGGCGAGGCGACCGCGGTCTACATCGCTCGCCTGCTGAAACCCTCGGGGGTGCTTGTCACTCGCCTGGCCCAGGGTCTGCCGGCCGGAGGCAACCTGGAGTTCACCGACGACCTCACCCTGACGCGGGCTCTCGAGGGCCGGCGCACGTACTGAGGGACCTTCGGGCGAGCCCCTTGATGGTCGGCCCGTCGGGAAGCTACATTCCCCTCCCATGTCCCGAGGCCCGATCGTGGTGACCCAGGAGGATCACGCCCGGATCGAAGCGATCCTGGAGCGGCTGCTCGCGGCCACCGGTGCGAAGACCACCTTCCTCGCCAACCGCAACGGGGAGCAGATCGCCGCCGCGGGAAGCCTCGCCGGCATGGATTCGACCGCCCTGGGGTCGCTCGCCGCAGGGAGCGTCGCGGCGACTCGCGGCCTGGCCAGGCTGATCGGAGAGTCGGAGTTCTCGGCGCTCCACCACGAGGGCTCGCGGGAGCACCTGTACCTGAGCCACGTCTCGGAGAATGCGATCCTGCTGATCCACTTCGACGCCCGGGCGACGCTCGGCCTGGTCCGGCTCCGGGCGCGCGCGGCGTCCAGCGAGCTCGCGCCGATCCTCGAGGAAGTCGACGCTCGGCCCGGGGGGCGGGAGGGCGCGCTGCTGGTCGCTGGGGGGAACCTTGCGGGGATCACCGACGATGAGATCGACGCGCTTCTTCGCTGAGCGAAGGGGGCGTCCCCCGGGCCGCGCATGACCTTCATCAACCACGCCGCGCGGGAGATCAACTGCAAGATCGTGTACTACGGCCCCGGCCTGTGCGGAAAGACGACGAACATCGTGTACATCCACGATCACGGCGATCACGGGGCGAAAGGCCGGCTGATCTCTCTCGCCACGGAGACGGACCGGACGCTGTTCTTCGATTTCCTCCCGATCGAGCTGGGCGCGATCCGGGGTTTCAAGACGCGCTTCCACCTGTACACGGTTCCGGGCCAGATCTTCTACGAGGCGTCGCGCAAGCTGATCCTGCGCGGAGCCGACGGCGTGGTGCTCGTCGCCGATTCCCAGGAACAGCGCATGGACGCCAATCTCGAGTGTGTGTCGAGCCTCACCGACAACCTCGTGGAGCAGGGCGCCGACCTGCAGCGGCTCCCCTACGTGCTGCAGCTGAACAAGCGGGACCTCCCCAGGGCGGTTCCGGCTGCCGAGATGATCCGGCTGCTGCGGGTGAAGGACGAGCCGGTCTTCGAGGCCGTGGCCAGCCGGGGGATCGGGGTCTTCGACACGCTCCGGGCCGTCCTGAAGCTGGTCCTGCTGGACCTGCGCGGCCGCTGACCCGACCTTGACAGGTCTGGGTGGGCCGACTAGAGTGTTGCGGCCCCTGCGGTGGGTGCGAGGAGCGCGGTCCCATGTACGCCGTCATCGAAGTCGGAGGAAAGCAGCGCCGGGTCCAGGTGGGCGACGTCGTGCGCATCGAGTGCGCACCGGGCTCCGTCGGGGAGGCGGTGGTGTTCGACCGCGTCCTGGCGGTCGGAGCCGGTGCCTCGCTTCGCATCGGCACGCCGACGGTCGAGGGAGCCCGAGTCCTCGCAACCGTTCGCGAGCACGGCCGCGGCGAGAAGATCCACATCTACACCTTCAAGAAGCGCAAGAACTCCAATCGCGGACGCCAGGGGCATCGTCAGGACTACACGGAAGTCCAGATCGACGCCATCGAGGGCTAGTTTCGTGAGTCAGATGTCCGCACACGAAGACGCGTCGAGGTTGCCCCGGAATCTCCTGGCTTTCGCGATGGGACTTCGCGGGCGAGTTTCGGACACAGGCCCGTAGGCGCCGGAGGCCGACATGGCACACAAGAAAGCAGGCGGCAGCTCGAGAAACGGCCGCGACTCGAACGCCCAGCGCCTGGGGGTGAAACGCTTCGCCGGTGAGTCCGTCACGGGCGGGACGATCCTCGTCCGGCAGCGGGGGACCCCCCTGAAGCCGGGGAAAAACGTCGGCCGTGGGAAGGACGACACGCTCTTCGCGCTCGTTTCCGGGCAGGTGCGCTTCGAGAACCGCGGTCGCATGGGGCGTTTCGTCAGCGTGATCCCGACGACCTGAGCCCTCTTCCCGAGCCGGCCCGCGCCGTCTCTGCCGTATTCTTCGGATCTGTCCCATGTTCGTCGACGAAGCTCGCATTCTCGTGGCGGGCGGGGACGGCGGCGACGGCAGCCTCTCCTTCCGCAGGGAGAAATTCGTTCCCAAGGGCGGGCCGGACGGCGGCGACGGCGGCCACGGTGGCTCGGTCGTGCTCGTGGCGGACCCCGAGCTCAACACCCTCCTCCCCTTTCGCTTCAACTCGCGTTTCCAGGCCGAGCGCGGGCGCCACGGGCAGGGCGCCAACCGGGCCGGGCGCTCCGGCGCCGATCTCGAGATCTCGGTTCCGGTGGGGACGGTGGTGAGCGACGAGGACGGGCTCGCCGTCCTGGCCGACCTCTCCGTTCCGGGACAGCGCTTCGTCGCCGCGCGCGGCGGACGCGGCGGACGCGGCAACGCGCGCTTTGCAACCTCGACGAACCGTGCCCCGCGCCGCCACGAGCCCGGGGCGCCGGGAGAACTCCGCACGCTTGCGCTGGAGCTCAGGCTGCTCGCGGACGTGGGTCTCGTGGGGCTTCCCAACGCCGGCAAGTCCACCCTGCTCTCGCGCATCTCCGCCGCGCGCCCGAAGATCGCCGATTACCCGTTCACCACGCTGGCCCCGATCCTCGGCGTCGTGGACACCGGGGCAGAGCGCTCCTTCGTGGTCGCGGACCTTCCCGGTCTCATCGAGGGAGCCCACCGTGGAGCAGGGCTCGGCCACCGCTTCCTGCGCCACGTGGAACGCTGCAAGCTCCTGCTGCACCTGATCGATCCGACCTCACCGCAGGTGGACGCCGTAACCGCCATCCGCACCGTCGAGCGCGAGCTGGTCCGCTACCGCCCGGGCCTGGCGCGCCGTCCCCGGGTGCTCGTGATCACGAAGTCCGACGCCGCCCAGGACTCCCGGACGATCCGCAGGATCGAGGAGTACGCGGCGAAGAAGCGCATCCCCTGCCTCGCGGTCTCGGCGGTCACCGGCGAGGGGCTCGCCCCCCTCGTCCGTCTCGTCGCGGAGATCCTCGATTCGTTGCGCGCCGCGGAGGCGGCCGGTCGCGACGAGGGAACGCGGGTGCGGCGTTGAGCCTCGAGACCGTCGGCGTCCTGGGGGGGACGTTCGACCCCGTGCACCTCGGGCACCTTCACGTCGCGCTGGGGGTGAAGCGCGTGTTCGGTCTGGCGCGCGTCCTCCTGGTCCCGTGCGCGAACCCGTCCCACAAGGCGCCGGTGTCGATCAGCCCATCCGCGCATCGCCTCGCCATGCTGCGGCTGGCGATCGAGGGCCTGGCCGGACTCGAGGTCTCCACGCTCGAGGTCGATCGCGGCGGGACGTCCTTCACGATCGACACGCTGCGGGCGCTGCGCGGCTCGGGAGGGATCGCCCCGCTGTTCATCCTGGGGATCGACGCCCTCGCAGACCTGCCCACGTGGCGCGAGCACCGGTGTCTGGTCGAGGAGTTCGATCTGGTGGCGGTGGACCGTCCCGGCGGGAGCCTCGCCGGCGCCCGGGAGCAGGTGGGGCAGGAGATCGCCCGCCGCATCGTGCAGCTCCCCGAGGAAGCGGCGACGGCCGCTCTCGCGAGGCTCGCTCCCGCCGGAGCAGGCGGCCGGATCTTCCATCTCACACTGGCGCCGGTTCCCGTGTCCTCGCGCGAGATCCGGACCCGGGCGACGGCGGGAGCCGATCTCGTCTCCCTTGTGCCCCCGGCGGTCGCCCGCTATATTCGGGAGCAGGGATTGTACCGACAGGAGGAGAGTCTCTGAGACCGGAACTCGCCCGCTGCATCGAGACCGCGCGGGACAAGAAAGCCCAGGAGATCGTGGTCCTGGACCTCAGGGGCTTGAGCGATTTCACCGACTATTTCGTCATCTGCCACGGAAGCAGCAGCCGGCAGGTCCTCGCCATCGCCCAGGCGCTCGAGGAGAACCTGAGCAAGGAGCTCGGTCTCGAGCCAGACCACGTGGAAGGGAAGCGCCAGGGCGAGTGGGTCCTCCTCGACTACATCGACTTCGTGGTTCACGTCTTCGTGGAAGAGAAGCGGAGCTTCTACGCTCTCGAGCGGCTGTGGGGCGACGCTCCGCGCGTGGAGCAACCGCCCGAGAAGCCCTCGATCCCCCGCCCCGCGATCCCCGGCCGGGATTCGAGGCCGAACGCATCGGGCTGATCGCGTGTCATGCACGGCCTCCTGACCCGTGAGCCGCGCGTTCTGAGCCTTCTTCAGAAAACGGAGAAGGCGGCCCGTTCCCGGGTCAGCGTTCTGCTGACCGGGGAGTCCGGTACGGGAAAGAGCACCCTGGCGCGCTTCATCCACGAGCGCAGCCCGCGGAGTGCCGCGCCGTTCGTCGAAGTCTCCTGCGCCAATCTTCCCGGCGAGCTCCTGGAGAGCGAGCTGTTCGGCCACGAGCGCGGAGCCTTCACCGGGGCACACGAGGTCCACGCCGGCCGGTTCGAGCAGGCGCACGGCGGCACCATGTACCTCGATGAGATCCAGGAGCTCGAGCCCGCGCTCCAGGGAAAGATCCTGCGTGCCATCGAGGACGGCCGCTTCGAGCGCCTGGGCGGAACCGGGACGCTGTCCGCGGACGTGCGCATCGTGGCCTCGACCCGGGAGACTCCCGAGCGGCTCCTCGCGGAAGGGCGCCTGCGAGAGGACCTGTACTATCGCATGGACGTGGTGCGCGTCCACCTACCCCCGCTGCGGGAACGGCCGCTCGACATCGACCTCCTGGCGGAGCATTTTCTCGCGCAGGCGGTGGCCCGGCACGGTCTTCCCCACAGGCGCATCGCACCCGACGTGCTGGAGGTTCTGCGACGCTATGACTGGCCCGGGAACCTGCGCGAGATGAGTCACGCGATCGAGTCGGCGGCGGTGCTCGCGGCGGAGGAGGAGATCCGGGTCGGCGATCTTCCCGCGGGGCTCTCCATGGCCAGCCCCTCCATGATCCGCTCCGCGGCTGCGGCGGGCCTGCCGCTGCAGGACGTGGAGCGAGCCTACATCCAGGAGGTCCTGCAGAGGACCGGCGGCAACAAATCCGAAGCCGCTCGCATCCTCGGGATCCACCGCAAGACCCTGCACGAGAAGCTGCGGGCCGTCGAAGCGGAGATCGTCCGCGAACGCTGAGGGGCGCCGCGCTTGACGGTCCGGGATGAGTAAACTACCCTTTGCGGCGCCGGTCGCCGTGCACGCGGCGGGCCTCCTCCGGCCAGGATCCATCCCATGAAGGTGCGGACGTTCCTGTTCATCTTGCTGACCATGGCGGTGGTGTACGCCATGTCCTCACTGTTCGTGGCCAACCGGGAAGTTCTCGGCCGCGGCGTGCACTTCTGGGGCGGGATCGACCTCTCCGTCGGCCTGACGCTGCTGATCTTCCTGCTGCTCGGGGCCGCGATCACCACGCTCGCGGGCCTGACCCGAGAATTCGGGGCGCTGCTCTCGCGGCGCAAGCAGCGCCAGGCACGCCGAAGGTCGGAGGAGATCGAGGAGGAGTATTCGCGCGGGCTCGCGGCGGTCCTCGAGGGACGCGAGGACGAGGCGCTCCGTCACTTCCGCGCGGTCCTCGAGAGGGACAGCCGGAACTTCAACACGCTGCTCAAGCTCGGCGAGGTGCTCCGCCACCAGGAGAAGTACGGCGAGGCGATCGAATTCCACCGCAAGGCCCACCACTTGAAGGAGGAGGACACCCGGCCCCTGTACGCCCTGGTCGAGGACTACGAGGCCAAGGGAGACATGGATCGAGCGCGGGCGGTCCTCGGCAAGATCATCGCCATCAACAAGCACCTCGTCTCCGCCTGGCGCAAGCTTCGCTCCCTGCACCTCAAAGAGCGCAACTGGGAGAAGGCCCTCGAGGCCCACGAGCGCGTGGAGCGGCGCGCGGGTGCGAGCGACCAGGAGCGCGGCGCGGATGCCAGGATCGGGCTCGGGATCCGCTTCGAGATCGCCAGCGAGCGACTCGCGGCCGGGCGCGTGAAGGATGCCGTGGCCGCCCTGAAGCGGGTTCTGAAGAACGACTCACGCTTCATCCCCGCCCATGTGAAGCTGGGTGAGGCGCTGGCCCGGGACGGCCAGGAGGCCGCGGCTCTGGAGGCCTGGTACGCCGGCTTCGAGACGACGGGCTCTCCCGTATTCCTCACCATGCTCGAGGAGCACTTCCTGCAGCGGGAGCAGCCGCTGGCCGCGATCGAGGCGCTCAAGCGCTGCATCGCGCGCTCCCGAAAGGACACGCTCGCCCGCTTCTATCTGGGAAAGCTCTACTTCCGGCTGGAGATGCTCGACGACGCTCTGGGTGTGCTCTCCCCTCTCGCCGATCGCGCCTCGCACGCACCGTCGCTGCACTATCTGCTCGGCCGCATCCACGAGCGGCGCAAGAATCACCGCGATGCCGCGCTCGAGTATCGCAAGGTGATCCGGGAGCTCGACCTGGTCGAGGTCGAGTACCGCTGCCGTTCCTGCGGCGAGAAGGCGGCCACGTGGGTGGAGCGATGCGGCGGTTGCGGGGAGTGGAACACCGTGGAGGCCAATTTCCGGGAGGAGATCTCGACGGAGGAACTCGGCCTGTCCCCCGCGCCTGTCTACACGATCCGCTCCTGATCCCGTTCCTCCGCCGCGCTTACCGGATCGGTCCCCCGCCTCCGCCTCGCGGGCCCGACGTGCGAGTCGCTTCTCTCCGTCGCGCCGCCTCACGCCTCTCCCGCAGGCTGCACCGGGGCCTGGCTCATCCGGTCCTCTCCGTCCTCCTTCCGGCCTCATGCTTCGCCTGCGACCGGCCCCTCCCCGCCGAGCAGCACCTCGGGGCATGCTTCGAGTGCTGGGCCGGCCTCCTCCCACTGGCGCCTCCACTGTGCGTTTCGTGCGGGATTCCGCTCCCGCCCGAAACCGACCTGCTGGGGCCCGCGGGAGGCCGCTGCGCGGCCTGCGTCCTGGACCCGCTCGGCCTGGATGGCGTGCGCGCGGCGGTCCGCTACGACTCTCTCTCCCGGCGCTTTCTCTTGAGGGGGAAATTCGGGGGCCGAAGGGAGGTCCTCGGCGCTCTGGGCCGACAACTGGCGGGGTTGCTCTCGGTTTCGGGGTATTCCAGGGGTTGCACGGTCGTCACGGCGGTGCCGTCGCACCCCCTGGTACTCCTGCGACGGGGGTACAACCCAGCCCTGGAGATTGCGAAGCCCGTGGCGGAGAGGCTCGGTCTACCGCTGGCCCGTCTTCTGAAACGGCGCTTCGCGCGCCGAGGGGTTTCGAAGCGACTTCCGGCTGGCGGCCGGCGGCGCTCGACCGAGCACGCGTTTCGTGCGCGCCCCGGGGCGCGGGCGCAGCGGGTTCTCCTCGTGGACGATGTTCTGACCACCGGGGCCACGATCCGGGCCTGCGCCGGCGTCCTGCGCCACGCGGGGGCCCTCGAAGTTCGGGCGGCGGCGTGGGCCCGAACCCCCCTGCGCGAATCATCCCTCGCGGGCCGGAGCGCCGGGCCGCGCAGCTGATCCCGATCTCCGCCGCCTACACCGGGGCGATCCGAGAAAAGATGCTGCAACTTTCCTTGACCCGGTCCGGAGATCAACGTATAGACTGTGCGAGCCGAAACCGGTGGGGGGTACCACAGGCGAAGGCAAGGCGAAGGTTCTGGGCTGTTGGAGAAGTTGCTTGTTTTTCGGGCAGGGGTTGAGCAAGACCAGGGCAAGAAACGCTTGACGAGATCGCGATTGACGGTATATCTACGGCACTTGAGCATAGCTAGGTGACGCAGGACATTCCAGGAGCGGGGAGGTCAACTTTATGAAGAATGGAAGGAAGCTAGGCCTGCTGGTTGCGGTCCTTCTGGTCGGGGTATTGGCGGCCCCGGCCTTTGCTGCGAGCCAGCGCGGTGTCGTCACCGTAGGCGACTTCGTGAAGGACGTCGCGGGCGCCATGCGGTTGCCGGCGATGGACGCCACGACAGCCGAGGCCGCGATCCGCGCTGCGGGCTTCACTCTTCCGCGGTTGGATCGGAATGCGGTTCTCACGGAGGGAGCCGTTGCAGCCATCGCCAGTTCCGTGGGACTGCGCGTGGCGAGCAGCGACCCGGCGGCCGGCTTCAGCCAGGCCCAGGTGGATCAGTTCCTTACCAGCATGGGCTCTGGCTTGGGCAAGAGCGCGGTGGGTGCTTCCGGTAACGTGAGCACGATGAGCACCGAGACCAGCGCCAGCGGCAGCGGCAAGGGCAAGAAGAAGCCGCATTCCAAGTCGCCCAAGAAGCCCCACAAGCCGCACAAGCCAAAGAAGCCGAAGAAGGACGGGCATGTCCCTCCGGGCCTCGATGGCCGCATCGGAGTGGTGTGGACGACCCCGTGGGGGAACCCCTAGTCGTTCATCGGGACCCCCGGTCCTGATTTAGAGTGCGAGAGCCGCCGTCGTGAACCGACGGCGGCTTTCGTTTTTTGTCTGGAGAGCCGAGAGGATCGTCCGTCCGTTTTCCCTCACAGTGATGACACCCCCTCCCCGTCGCTCCCTCCTCGTATTCGGGCTGTTCTTCCTATCCGGAGCCACGGCCTTGGTGTACGAGGTCGTCTGGCTTCGGCAGCTCATCCTCATCTTCGGATCCACGCTCTCCGCCACGAGTGCCGTGCTGAGCGTCTTCATGGGCGGTCTGGCGCTGGGGGCCTTCTCGGCGGGGCGCCTCGTGCCGCGCTATCGCGGCCGCCCGTTGCGGCTCTACGGCTACCTCGAGATCGGGATCGGAACGTGCGCCGCCGCGGTGCCGACGCTGCTCGGTCTCCTGACCCCGTTCTACGGGCTTGTCTGGGAAGCAGGCGGCGCCGACTCCCTCCTGCTCATGAGCCTCGCGAAGTTCGCCGGGATCGCGGCGGTGCTTCTCTTGCCCACCGTCCTCATGGGCGCGTCGCTCCCGGTCCTGGCTCGCCAGATCGCGGACGATCCGCTGCACATCGGTGGCCAGGTCGGCGCGCTGTACGCGATCAACACCGTGGGTGCGGTGGCGGGGGCCTTCGGCGCAGGCTTCCTGGCGATTCCGACCCTGGGGGTGCGGAACACGCTGCTCGGCACGGCTGCCGTGAGCGTCGCGGTCGGCCTGGTCGCGACGGCGCTCGCCGGGCGATTCCCCCACCCCGAGGCGGTCCAGGACGCCGCGGTCGGCGCCCCCGCGCAGCGACCGCCCGGGGCGGTGCGCGCGGCCCTCGTGGCGTTCGGCATCTCGGGCTTCTGCGCCATGGTGCTCGAGGTGGCGTGGACCCGGGGGCTCGCGGCGGTAATGGGAAGCTCGGTCTACGCCTTCGCTCTCATGCTCCTCGCGTTCCTTTCCGGTCTGGCGGCTGGAAGCGCAGCCCTCTCGGCGCTGCTGCGGCGCTGGTCGCGAGTGGACCCCGGGGCGGTTCTGGCGGTCCTGCTCGGCTCGGCCGGCGTCCTGGCATACGGCACGGCCTACCTGCTGCAGGCCCTTCCGCGTCTGTTCGCCGAGGCCTATTTCCTCTGGCAGCCGAGCCCCAACGGGATGTTCACGATCGAGCTGGCGCTCGGACTCTTGATCATGTTTCCGACCACCTTCGCCCTCGGCGGTGTATTCCCGACCGTGCTCCAGATTCACGCAAGGAGCCTTCGGGGCGTCCCGGGTTCGGTGGGAACCGTGTACGCGTCGAATACCGTCGGAACGATCTTCGGCGCGTTCGCCGGCGGCTTTCTGCTCGTCCCGTGGCTCGGGGTCCGGGACACCCTGATCGGGATGTCTGCCCTCGAGATCGCCCTCGGACTCTGGGTCGCCTGGAGAACCGCACAGTGCGCGCCGCGCACGCGGGTCGTCCTGGCCGCGCCGATGGGGCTGGCGCTGGTGCTCCTGCCGGCGCTGCGCCCGCAGTGGGACGATCTGCTCATGAACAGCGGCGTGTACTACTACATCCAGGACGTTCCCAGGGAGAAGGGTTGGGATGAGTTCGTCCGGAGGGCCTACGACGATCGCCAGGTCGTGTACGCCGAGGAGGGTCTCACCTCGACCGTCGTCGTGGTGGATCAGCCCCGACACGGGAACCGCTATCTCGCCGTGAACGGCAAGGTGGAGGCGTCCTCCTCGTCGGACGTCGAGACCCAGATCATGTGTGCCCACCTGCCGCTGCTCTTCCACCAGGATCCCAGGGACTTGCTCGTCGTGGGCCTGGCCAGCGGGATCACGGTCGGGGCCGCCGCAACCCACCCCGTGGAGCTGCTCCGGGTCGTGGAGGTGGAGAAGGCGATCGTCGGGGCGGCGCGGCTGTTCTCGGAGTTCAACGGGAACGTGCTCGACGATCCCCGGCTTTCCCTGTCGATCAACGACGCCAGAAACGAGCTCGAGTTCTCCCCGCGCCGCTACGACGTGATCGTCTCCGAACCGTCCAATCCTTTCATGACGGTGGCGGCCAACCTCTTCACCGAGGAGTTCTTCCGCCTGGCGAAGAGCCGGCTCAGGCCCGGCGGGATCTTCTCTCAGTGGGTCCAGGCGTACTGCATGCCGCCGGAGGATCTGCGCTCCGTCATCGCAGCGTTCCGGAGCGCGTTCCCGCGGGTCCTGCTGTTCCAGATCGGCGGCGTGGATCTGATCCTGCTCGGCTCGGAGCAGCCCCTGCGCTTCGAGCTGGCGCGGCTCGAGCAGCGCATGTCGGAGCTCAAGGTCCTGATGGACCTCGGACGCGTCGGAGTCCGGCAGCCGATCGATCTGCTACCGCTGTTTTGGCTCGGGGACGCGGAGATCGACGCTCTAGTGCAGGGGGCTCCCAGGAACACCGACGACAACGCACGCGTGGAGTACTCCGCCCCGAAGGCGTTCGCCCTGCATACCACGAGTCTGAACTGGGACATGCTCGAGGAGCACGTCGCGGACCCGCTCGCGTACATCGTTCCGCCCCCGGAGGCCGAACCGGAATGGTCGCGCGTCGTCGTCGGCCTGGCCGGAGCGTGGCTGCGCCGTGGCGAGCTCGCCGCAGCGGAGGACTACGCGCGGGAAGCGCTCGGCGGTCCGCTCGACGCCGAGGCGCGGGAGATCCTGTCCGTGCTCGAGCGTTCCATGCCGGAAAAATGATGTCGATCCCGGGATCTTGAGGCGAAAGCGCGACGATAGTCTGGACTCCGGTCGGGATGATCGGCCTTGTTCGGGTCCTGTTTTCCTTGTACATGAAAGGTTGATTTTTTCAGCGTGGCGTTTCATCGCCCGGGGCGGGTCGCGCCTCGGGGGGAGAGTGAGCTTGTCGCGTCGGCGCCTCGGCCTATCCATCGGGCTTCTGTTCTGCCTGGCGTGCACGGGTGCGTGGTCGGCTTCCGAGCTGGTGGTGAAGTTCGTCTTCGTGGACGACGGGAACTGCCCGGGGCCCGGCTCCGGGACGCAGGCGGACCCCTACTGCCGGATCCAGGACGCGATCTGCATCCTGCGCGCCGCAGGGGGCGGGACGGTCGTGGTCAAGCCCGGCGTGTACCACGAGGCGATCCGGATGTTCCCCGGGGTGAGCGTGGTGTCGACGGACGGCCCCGACGTGACGACCATCGACGCCACCGGGCGCCCGTGTGTCGCGGCCGACTGCGCGCTGACGACGACGACCGGCTGCTCTGCCGTGCAGATTCGCGCGGTGGGGGGCGTGGGGGCGACACCTTCGGACCGACTGGAAGGGTTCCGGATCACGGGGGGCTCGGGAACGGAGCGGAGCTTCACGGATGGTACGCCGTTCGTGGCGGGGGGCGGGATCTACATTCGAAGCAGCAGCCCGACGATCACCTACAACCAGATCGTGGGGAACACCCTCGCGGCGGGCGCGGCGAAGCTGTTCTACGGCGGCGGCATCTACGTGCACGCGGCGAGCGGATCGGCGCCGGCGCAACCGGTAATCACCACCAACACGATCAGCGGGAACGTCGCGGATCCGCCGGACGGGACGAACACGGAGCAGTCGCGGACGTTCGGAGGCGGGATCTACGCCGGGTACTACTCGGTCCCCACGATCCAGGCGAATCTGATCGAGGCGAACGTCGCGGGCGACACGAACAAGCTGAACCAGCGAGCGTCGGGGGGCGGGCTGGCGGTGTACAGCCTCCCAGGACCGGCTGTGATCTCGCAGAACGTGATCTTCGACAACGCCAGCTCGATTCGCGGAGGGGGGCTGACGCTGGGAGCGGTGTACGATCCCGCGAGCTCGAGCTACGCGGCATCACTGGCGACGGTGGACAGCAACCTCTTCGAGTACAACACCTCGGGGTTCGGCGGAGCGGTCGCGGGGCGAACGACGCGCGCGCGCGTGCGAAGCAACACGTTCTTCGAGAACCTGGCGGCGGACTACGGCGGCGCGATCTACCTGGAGGAGTCGGCGAACCCCTCGAACCAGGCGTTGCTGGTCAACAACATCCTGGGCTTCAACTCGGCGGAGAACATCGTCGGGGGGTCGGACGGGGGCGGACTGTGCGTGCAGGGCGCGGATCCCACGGTGCGCTTCAACGATCTGTACGGGAATCTGCCGAACAATGTGGGGTGCCAGAGAACGGACTCCCACTACGTGGGACTGTACGGCAACGTGTCGGTCGATCCCGCCTTCGTCAGCCGCGCGCCGAGTACGCGCAACCTGCATCTTCGCCCCTCGAGCCCGATGATCGACATCGGGGACGACACGGAGGCGCCGGCGCTGGATCTGGACGGTGCGCCGCGGGTGCTGGACGGCAACAACGATCAGGTGGCACGGATCGACCTCGGGGCGTTCGAGGTCGGGGATCTGGACGGAGACGGGACCCCCGACTGGCAGGACACGGACGACGACGGGGACGGGGTACCGGACACGCAGGATTGCGCGCCGCGGGCGCGGAGCGTGACGCACTACCCGGGGATGGTGGGCTCGACGCTGCGACTCGCGAAGGCCCCCGGGGGCACACGTCTGCAATGGCTGCGCAGCCCACAGGGGTACACCTACAGCGTGTACCGGGGCCGCAGGGCGGCGGGGCACGCCTTCGAGTACAACGAGACCTGCTTCGACGCGAACATTCCAGGACTGGAGTCGGCGGACGGGGAGAATCCCGCGACGGGGGAAGTGCTGTACTACTTGGTCACCGCGCGGAACAGCTGCGCGGAGTCTCCCCAGGGTCTGGACAGCGCGGGCAGGTATCTGTACCCGTCACCGGCGTGTCCGGCGACGAGCGAGGACACGGACCTGGACGGGATTCCGGACACGGAGGACAACTGCCCCCTGGCTGCGAACGCGGCGCAGCAGGACGGCGACGACGATGACGCGGGCGACGCCTGCGACGTGTGCCCGGGGCTTCCCGATCCGGAGCAGGGGGATGCGGACGGGGACGGCCGCGGGGACGCGTGCGACAACTGCGACTTCACGCCGAACCCGGACCAGCTGGACCAGGATGGGGATGGACATGGGGACGCCTGCGACAACTGCGACTTCACGCCGAACCCGGACCAGGCGAACGCGGACGGGGATTCTTCGGGGGATGCCTGCGACGCGGACGACGACAACGACGAGATCCCGGACCTCTCGGACAACTGCCGGACGGTCCTGAATCCGAATCAGGGAGACGTGGACGGGGACGGGAGCGGGGACGCCTGCGACAACTGCGTGTTCGTAGCGAATGCGGAGCAGACGAACGGCGACACGGATCCCTTGGGGGATGCCTGCGACAACTGTCCGACGGCGAGCAATCTCGACCAGCGGAACCAGGACTCGGACTCGCTGGGGGACGCCTGCGACAACTGCGACCTCGTGGCGAATCCCGGACAGGCGGACGGCGACGCGGACGACGTGGGAGACGTGTGCGACGCGTGTCCGACGGATCCGCTCAACGACCCGGATCTGGACGGGCTGTGCGGGTCGGTGGACAACTGCCGGAACGTGGCGAACCCCGGGCAGCAGGACGGGGACGGGGACGGTGCGGGCGACGCGTGCGACAACTGCCTCACCCTTCCGAATCCCGCCCAGGCGAACGCGGACGAGGATCCGCTGGGCGACGCCTGCGATCCGTGTCCCTTCGATGCGCGCGACGACCAGGACCACGACGGGCTGTGCGGGGACGTGGACAACTGCCCGGCGGTGGCGAATCCGGGGCAGGCGAACCTGGACGGCGACGGGCTGGGCGACGCGTGCGACCCGTGCCCCCTGGATCCGGCGAACGACCTGGACCTGGACGGGGTGTGCGGGAACGTGGACAACTGCCCGGCGGTGGCGAACCCGAGCCAGGCGAATCTCGACGGCGACGCCTTCGGGAACGCCTGCGACGAGTGTCCTCTGGATCCGGCGAACGACGAGGACTCCGACGGGCTGTGCGGGAACCTGGACAACTGTCCCACGGTGGCGAACCCGGGGCAGGCGGATGGCGACGGGGACGCGGTCGGGGACGCCTGCGACAACTGCGTGTTCGACGCGAACCCGGAGCAGGCGAACGCGGACGGGGACCTGCTGGGAGATGTGTGCGATGCGTGTCCGCTCGATGCCGGCAACGACGCGGACGCGGACGGACTGTGCGGGAACGTGGACAACTGCCCGGCGGTGGCGAATCCGGAGCAGCGGAACTCGGACGCGGATCCCCTGGGGGACGCCTGCGACAACTGTCCGACGATCGCGAACCCGGACCAGGCGGACGCGAACGGGGACGGCTTCGGGGACGCGTGCCGGTACGTGCCGGTGGATGGGGCGTTCTATGTCTCCGCGCTCGAGGTGACGAACGCCGAGTACGCCCAGTTCCTGAACGCGGTGGCGGCTGCGGACCCGAACGGTCTGTTCAACCTGTTGATGCAGAGCGATCCGCGCGGCGGGATCGTTCGTCACGGATTGAGCGGGACCTTCACCTACGAGCCGAAGCCGGACATGGCGCTCAAGCCGGTGAACTTCGTGTCGTGGCTGGACGCGGCGCGCTACGCGAACTGGCTGCATCACGTGCGTCCGGTGGGCGCTCAGGGGCCGGGGACGACGGAGACCGGGGCGTACGACTTGACGGGCGCGAATCCTGGGACCACGGCGCTGCGGAGCGCGGGAGCGACCTGGTTCCTTCCCACGGACGCGGAGTGGGTGCGGGCGGCCTATCACGACCCGGCGCAGGGAGTGGACTGGCTGTACCCGACGCGGAGCAACACGGCACCGGCGCGCGCGCTGGCGACGGCGAGCGGGGGAGTGTCGAACCCGGGCTCGAACGTGGCGAACTTCGACCTGGGCGCGGACTGGGGCGGACAGGACGGCAACCTGACGACGGTGGGGGGCGCCGGGCGCCTGAGCGTGAGCGCGTACGGGACCTACGACCAGGGCGGGAACGTCGGCGAGTGGGTCGAGTACCTGGGTGTCGGCGGGGAGCGCCGGGTGCGTGGCGGTGACTGGCGGGACGGCTTCCTGCCGATGCAGTCGGGCGGGCCGGAGGCCCGGCTGTTCTCGGCAGAGGAATCGATCACCGGCTTCCGCGTGGCGCGCGCGGCGCTGTGTCCGGACACGGACGGCGACGGATCGGACGACTGTGCGGACAACTGTCCGTTCCTCCCCAACCCGCTGCAGGAAGACGCCGAGGGAGACGGACGCGGGGACGCCTGCGACAACTGCCCGACGGTGGAGAACACGGACCAGGCCGATACGGACCGGGATGGGCTCGGCGACGCCTGTGACCTCTGCCCCCTCGACGCCACCAACGACGTGGACGGCGACGGGGTGTGCGGCGGAGCGGACAACTGCGTCACGGTCGCGAACCCCGGACAGGCGGACGCGGACCGGGATGGGCTCGGGGATGTATGCGACAACTGCCCGGCGGTCGCCAACGCGAGCCAGTCGGACCGGGACGGGGACGCGCACGGGGACGTGTGCGACAACTGCCCGACGGTCGCCAACGCGAGCCAGTCGGATTTCGACGGGAATGGCATCGGGGATGCGTGCCGTGCGGTGCCGGTGGACGGTCCGGCGGGGTTCTATCTCTCGGCGACGGAGGTGACGAACCAGGAGTACGCGGCGTTCCTGAACGCCGTGGCGGCGACCGACCCGAACGGGCTGTTCAGCGCGAGCATGCAGTCGAATGCGCGGGGTGGGATCATCCGGAGCGGGTCGAGCGGGAGCTACACGTACGCGGTGAAGCCCGACATGGGAACGAAGCCGGTGAATTTCGTGTCGTGGCTGGATGCGGCACGCTACGTGAACTGGCTGCACAACGGGAAACGGCGCGGGCCGCAGGGGCCGACGACCACTGAGACGGGTGCCTACGACCTGCGGGTCGCGAGCCCCGGGGTGAACGCGGTGCGCCAGGGCGGTGCGCTGTGGTTCCTGCCCACGGACGCGGAATGGGTGCAGGCGGCGTACCACGATCCTGCCGCGGGCCAGGACTGGCTGTACCCGACGCGGAGCAACGACCTTCCGATCAGCGCGACGGCGAGTTCGGTGGGGACGATCTCGAACCCCGGCTTCAACGTCGTGAACTACGACCGTGGGGCGGACTGGAGCAACTCGAACGGGAACGTCACGACGGTGGGGAGCGCGGGACTGTCGAGCGCGAGCTACTACGGAACCTACGACCAGGGGGGGAACGTCGCGGAGTGGACCGAGACCGTCGCCTCGGGGCAGCGCGTGAGCCGCGGCGGGAACTTCTTCGACGGCTACGTGCCGCTGACGATCGACAACCCCGTGCCCAAGAGCGACGTGATAGAGGACAGCAGGACGGGGTTCCGGGTGGCACGCTCGCTGTCGTGCGGGGACGCGGACGGGGACGGAGAGGGGGACTGCCTGGACAACTGCCCTGCTGCGGCGAACGCGGACCAGGCGGAGACCGATGGGGACGGCCTGGGCAACGCCTGCGACAACTGCCCCACGATCGCCAACGCCGACCAGGCCGATTCGGACGGCGACCCCTACGGGGACGTTTGCGACCCGTGTCCGGGCGACCCGATCAACGACCCGGACGGCGATGGGCTGTGCGCGACGGTCGACAACTGTCCCGCCGTGTCGAATCCGAATCAGGCGGATGCGGATGGGGACGGGATCGGGGACGCCTGCGATGCGTGCCCCATCGATCCCGCGAACGACGCCGACGCCGATGGGGTATGCGGGAACGCGGACAACTGTCCGGTCGACGAAAACCCGAACCAGGCCGACACCGACCGGGACGGGATCGGGAACGCCTGCGACGCCTGTCCTCAGGATCCCTTCAACGACCTCGACAACGACCAGGCGTGCGGGAACGTGGACAACTGCCCCGCGGCAGCCAACCCCCAGCAGGAGGACGAGGACCTGGACGGCATGGGCGACGCGTGCGACCCGTGCCCGCTCGATCCGGGGAACGACGTGGACGGCGACGGTGTGTGCGCACTGTCGGACAACTGCCCCGCCGTCGCCAACCCCGCGCAGACCGACGCGGACGGGGACGGCCTCGGGGACGCCTGTGACGTGTGCCCGGCGGACGCCTCGAACGACGCGGACGGGGACGGTGTCTGCGGAGCGGCCGACAACTGTCCGGCGATCTCGAACCCGAACCAGGCCGACCGGGACGCGGACGGGCGTGGCGACGTGTGCGACAACTGCGCGTTCGCGGCGAACCCTGACCAGACGGACGGGGATGGGGACGGGATCGGGGACGCCTGCGACAACTGCCCGGCGCTGGCCAACGCCGGCCAGGAGGATCTCGACGGAGATGGCAGGGGCGATCCGTGCGACCCGTGTCCCTCGGAGCTGCTCGACGACCAGGACGGCGACGGGATCTGCGCGGGCGCGGGATTCCATGCGCCCAAGCTCGGCGACCACGACAACTGTCCGACCATCGCCAATCCGACGCAGACCGACACCGACGGGGACGGGGACGGCGACGTCTGCGATCCGTGTCCCAGCGGGGCGGGGACCGACGCGGACGGCGACGGCGTCTGTGATTTCGAGGACAACTGCGTCCTGGTGCCCAATCCCGGCCAGGCCAATGCGGACGGCGACGGATTCGGGGACGCCTGCGACAGCTGCCCGGGCGATCCCCTGAACGACCAGGATGGCGACCAACTCTGCGCGGGCAGCGGCTTCGCCGCGCCGAACCTGGGCGACCACGACAACTGTCCGTTCGTCGGAAACGCGGACCAGGCAGACGGCGACGGCGACGCCGCCGGCGATGCGTGCGACAACTGCGCAGGCCTCGCGAACGCGGACCAGGCGGATGGAGATGCGGATGGTGTGGGCGATGCCTGCGACAACTGCCCGCTGATCTCCAATCCGACCCAGACCGACGCCGACGGCGACACGCTCGGGGACGCCTGCGACTCCTGTCCGAGCGACCCAGCGAACGATGCGGACGGCGACGACGTCTGCGGGAACGTGGACAACTGTCCGCTGACCCCGAACATCGGCCAGGCAGACGAAGACGGGGACGGACTCGGCGATGCCTGCGACAACTGCCCCGGTGCCGGCAACGCGTCGCAGGGAGACAGCGACGGCGACGGCGACGGCGATGCTTGCGATGCATGCCCGGGCGATGCACAGAACGATGCGGACGACGACGGAGTCTGCTCCGGAGCGGGCTTCCACGCTCCCAAGCTCGGGGACAACGACAACTGCCCCAGCACGGCCAATCCGTCGCAGGCGAACGCGGACGGGGACCCCGCGGGCGACGCCTGCGACGTCTGCCCCGGCGACGCCCAGGACGACGCGGACGGGGACCTGATCTGCGCCGGAGCCGGCTACACGGACGGCAAACTCGGCGACCACGACAACTGCCCGAGCGTGCCGAACCTGACCCAGCTCAACGCCGACGGCGACGCACTCGGCGACGCCTGCGACGCCTGTCCGCTCGATCCCGCCAACGACAGCGACGGCGACGGGGTGTGCGGGGACGTGGACAACTGTCCGAGTGCGGCCAACCCGGCGCAGACGGATGCGGACGGCGATCTGCTCGGCGACGCCTGCGATCTCTGTCCCCACGACGCCGGGAACGACATCGACCAGGACGGGCGGTGCGGGGACGTGGACAACTGTCCGAGCAATGCGAACCCGGCGCAGACCGACACGGACGGCGACCTGCGCGGCGACGCCTGCGACAACTGCCCCAACGTGCCGAATCCCGAGCAGGAGGACGCGGAAGGCGACGGGCTGGGCGACGTCTGCGACGATTGCCCCCTCGACCCTACGAACGATGTGGACGGCGACGGTGTGTGCGGCCTCGCGGACAACTGCCCGACGGTCGCAAACCCGACCCAGGCCGATGCCGACGGCGACGCCCTGGGCGACGCTTGCGATCCCTGTCCGGCGGATGCAACGAATGACGGCGACGGCGACGGGGTGTGCGGCCTCGCGGACAACTGCCCCAATGTGGCCAATCCCTCCCAGGCGAACGCCGACGGCGACGCCCTGGGCGACGCCTGCGACATCTGCCCCGGCGACGCCCTGAACGATCTGGACGACGACGGGATCTGCGCGGGCGCCGGCTTCAGCGCCCCCAAGACCGGCGATCACGACAACTGCCCCGCCGTCGCCAACCCCGAGCAGGCAGACGGCGACGCGGACAGCATCGGCGACGCTTGCGATCCCTGTCCGGCGGATGCAACGAATGACGTCGACGGCGACGGGGTGTGCGGTCTCGGGGACAACTGCCCCAGCGTCGCCAACCCCGAGCAGGCCAACGCCGATGGCGACGCCCTGGGCGATGCGTGCGACTCCTGCCCGGGCGACGCCCTGAACGATCTGGACGACGACGGGATCTGCGCGGGCGCCGGCTTCGGCGCCCCCAAGACCGGCGACCACGACAACTGCCCCGCCGTCGCCAACCCCTCCCAGGCGGACGTGGACGGCGACACGCTCGGCGATGCCTGCGACTCCTGCCCGGGCGACGTTCTGAACGACGAGGACGCGGACGGCTTCTGCGCGGGCGCCGGATTCAACGCCCCCAAGCTCGGAGACCACGACAACTGCCCCGCGATCGCCAACCCGACCCAGGCCGATGCCGACGGCGACGCCTTGGGTGACGCGTGCGACTCCTGCCCGGGAGACGCATCGGACGATCAGGACAGCGACGGGATCTGCGCGGGCGCCGGGTTCAGCGCCCCCAAGACCGGCGACCACGACAACTGCCCCGCGATCGCCAACCCGACCCAGGCCGATGCCGACGGCGACGCCCTGGGCGATGTGTGCGACTCCTGCCCCGGCGATGCGCTGAACGATCAGGACAGCGACCTCATTTGTGCGGGAGCGGGCTTCGTCGCGCCCAAGCTCGGCGACCACGACAACTGCCCCGCGATCGCCAACCCGACCCAGGCCGATGCCGACGGCGACGCCCTGGGCGACGCTTGCGATCCCTGTCCGGCGGATGCAACGAATGACGTCGACGGCGACGGGGTGTGCGGCCTCGCGGACAACTGCCCCAATGTGGCCAATCCCTCCCAGGCGAACACCGACGGCGACGCCCTGGGCGACGCCTGCGACATCT
>Ga0316622_100000277_pt1 | contig 28358 bp, 23 predicted proteins | sample OWC_Aug_OW2_C1_D_FD_207646 | JGI IMG/M metagenome (GOLD analysis project Ga0316622, IMG submission 207646) | Wetland soil microbial communities from Old Woman Creek delta, Ohio, United States - OWC_Aug_OW2_C1_D5_C | ecosystem: Environmental > Terrestrial > Soil > Wetlands | place: USA: Ohio... | reverse complement strand
GCGGCGACCGGCTTGAGGAGGGGCAGCGTGACGTACCAGAGGCGGCGGAAGCCCGTGGCCCCGTCCACGTCTGCGGCCTCGTAGACGTCCTGCGGGATCGTCTGCAGGCCGGCCAGCAGCATCAGGCACATGTACGGATAGCCCTTCCACAGGCTCGCCAGGAGGATGGCGGGCCACACGCTCCAATCCTCCCCCAGCCACACCACATACCGGTTCAGCACGCCCAGGGTGGTGAGATAGTAGTTCAGGAGGCCATAGCTTCCATCGTAGATCCAGCGCCAGATGATCCCGACCACGACGATGGGCGTGACCCACGGCACCAGCATGATCCCTCGCCAGAACCCGCGCCACGGGAGGCGCGCGTTCAGGATGAGGCCCGTGGCCAGCCCCAGGACGAACTGCAGGGCCGTGCTGCCGAACGTCCAGATGAACGTGTTGATCAGGATCCGGCGGAAATCGGCATCGTTCCAGATCAGGTCGCGGAAGTTCTGAAGCCCGATGAATTTCGGCACCAGCGATTTGACCAGGTGGAGGTCGGTCAGGCTGAGATAGAAGACGTTCAGGATAGGATAGATGGTGAAGCCGACCAGGTAGGCGACGCTGGGCAGGAGCAAGAGGTACGGCGTTCGGTACCGGGACAGGGTGTGACCCAGGCGGGAAACAGTGGTCATGGGCTTGGAGGCCGAGGGGGGCCAGGGAGTCTCCCGAGCCCCCCTCGCGTCAGGTCGTTAGCCGCGCTTGATCTTGTCGATCTCGGCCTTGATCCGGTCGTAGGCCTGCTCGGGCGTGAGCTTGCCGTCCAGCATCTCGATCATGACCTTCTGGAAGGCCACCTCCATCTCCTCCCGGCGCAAGATCTTCCGCATCGGGACGCCGATGGGATGGGCATTGGCCACGAAGTCGCCGATGATCTTCTTGTTGTCCTCCACCGCATCCGGGTAGAACTTGGCGGCCGCCTGGGACAGCTTCCCCATGTCGATGTCCCGCCGCGCCGGCGTGTTCAGCATCGCGGACTCTTCCGTCAGGTTCTCCAGACTGCAGAACAGCTGCATGACCTTCCAGGCCGCTTCCTTGTTCTGGCTGCCCTTGAACATGGCCCAGCCGACGTTCGCCACCGGCGCCCACGGCTTCTGGGCGGACGGCCCCTTGGGGTATGCGATGACGCGGGTCACCTTCAGGATCTTGGGATTGATGGGGTACAGATTGGCCACGAAGAAATCGCCGCTGGGCATCAGGGCGATGTTGCCCAGGCCCCAGGTCTGGAAGGCCTCGCGCAGACCCATGACCTTCGTCGTAGGGGACATGGATGGCTGCAGGTCCTTGAAGAGGCGCAGCATCTCAAGGTACTTCGGCTTGGTCGCCTCGCTGGTATCGGAGATGTCGAAATTGTTGCTGTACCCTGCGATGTACGGCCCTTCGCGCCAGGCGAAGCGGGGCAGGCCCAGCGGATAGCCGTAGCCGTAGACGTTGCCCTTCGTGAGGGCCTTCGCCGCCTTTTTCAGGTCGTCCCAGGTCTTCAGATCCGACAGCTTCATCCCGGCCTGGGTCAGCAGATCATCCCGCACCAGCAGACCGTAGGAGATGGCGCGGATGGGGATGGTGTAGGTCTTGCCCTCGTAGAGCGAGTAGTTCCAGACGCCCTCGTAGAACTGCTCCTTCTTCAGCGCACTGTCCGGCCGGGCCAGGTAAGCGTCCAGTTGCTCCAGCGCCCCCATGGCCACCAGCGTCGTGGCCTCCTGCTGCTGGACCAGGTCCGGAACGTCCCCGCCCGGCAGCATCACGGACAGCTTCTTCTCCAGGTCCGGCCAGCCGATGTACATCATCTCGACCTTGATGTCCGGGTATTTGCTCTCGGCCAGCTGCTTCAGCCGGACGGCCCCCTGCTTCTCCGTCTCGGAGGTGCCCGGGAAGACGACGCGGAGCGTCGTGCCCGCCTCCGCTAGGCCTGTCAGGGTCAGGCCGCCGACGAGGAGTAGCGCCAATGCCAGACAGACGGTGCGTCTCATGTGCTGTCCTCCTCTCACGTCAAACGACAGTCCACCGTGTGACCAAACGCCCAGTACTCGCTACTGGCTAGAATTCAGGTTTTCGAAAAATCGTTCTGCCCAGGCTGCTCAAAAGGTCCAGATGCAAGGCGGTTCGCCGGAGGCCGAGTGAGACGTAGTGGAGGTACGTCGCAGCGCCGCGGGAGCGGGGCAACGCCGCAGATGGGCCTTTTTCAGCAGCCTACGCAGCGGCCCGTTGGCCGCTGCGGGAGATCAGTCCCGCATGCTCCGCCAGCCGGCGCAGCTCGGCGCGCTCGGCGTCGTCCACGGGCAGCTGCGGCGGCCGCACGGCGGCGTGGCGGATCAGGCCTTGCATAACGAGCACCTCTTTCATCCGCGGCCGGTAGTCGCGGATGGGCGCCCGCCAGCCGTACCGCGCCAGGGGGCCCAGGCGACCCCAGATCTCGAACGCCGTGTCAAAGTCCTTGGCGACCACCGCCTGGTGCATGCGGATAAGCTCTGCCGTGGCCGTGCAGGCAAAACCGATCAGGGCCCCGTCGCAGCCAAAGATCATCGCCTCGAGGATGAAGGTGTCGCTGCCCGTCAGAATGCCGATCTTGCGCGGGAGCGTGCGGGCCGCGTCGATGGTCTCCACTGTCTTGGTGGTGTCGAACGAGGCCTCTTTCAGCCCGATGATCTGCGGGATCGTCACCAGTGCGCGCAGCGTCTCCGGCGGGAAGTCGGGGCCCCACGCCTTGGGGAACTGGAAGGCGATCAGCGGCAGGTCCACGCCGTCCGCGACCGCCTTGTGGTACTCGTAGATCATCCGGGTCGGCACCGGGTTGCCGAGGAACGTGGGGAACGGCGGGAAGATCGCGAGGCCCTGGGCGCCCGCTGCCTTGAGTTCCCGGCCGAACGCCACGGCATCTGCGGTGGAGCCGACGATCAATCCCGACACGAGCGGGCACGCCTCGCCGATGGCCTTCCGGGAGACCCGCACGACCTCCAGCATCTCGCCGCGGCTGAGGGCGGGCCCCTCGCTGGCGTCCATGTTCATGGCAATGGCCGTCGGCCGCTGCTTGGCGATCCAGGCCAGATAGGAGCGGAGTCCGTCCCAGTCGATGGAGAAGTCCGGAAGCATCGGCAATACCGGGGCGGCCACGATACCCTTGGCGGCAAATGCGGTCATGGCATCCATCCTGTCGTGAGAGTGGAGGGAGAGACGGCCCGCTGCGGCGGGAGGCGCCGCAGTCGCGCACGGGTCGGCAATGCGAACGATAGCATCCGTGCGGAAGCGGCGTCAAGACCTGGCGCCTGGCACCCACACCTCTTTCATCCTTGACATCCTCATCCGGGTCGCCGGATACTTCGCCATACCGAGTCCTTGCCGATCCGCGATAACTGAGGTTTACCCGCCTGCTTTGAAAACGGCTCAAACAAGGAGGAGAAGCATGAAACCGCTGAAGTGTTCGGGTCTCTTGCTCCTGGGATGGTTGCTGGTGGCTCTAGGCGTCTCATCCCCTGCGCTCGCAGGCGAGCGGGTCATCACCATCGCCCAGTACGCCGATGCGGTGAGCCTCGATCCGCAGCACACCAACGACAACGCCTCGTACAGCGTCGAGAAGCCCATCCTCGAGGGTCTGATCGGCTTCAACGAGAAGATGGAGCAGATCCCCCAGCTCGCGGAGCGATGGGACGCGTCGCCCGACGCCCGGGTCTACACCTTCTACCTGCGGAAGGGGATCAAATTCCACGACGGCACCCCCTTCAATGCCGCGGCGGTCAAGGCCAACTTCGACCGGGTTCGAAACCCTGAAAACAAGCTCAGGCGCTACACCCTCTACAAGGTCATCAGCCAGATCGACGTGATCGACGAGTACACCGTGCGCTTCACCTTGGCCGAGCCGTTCGGGGCCATGATCGCCACTTTCGCCCACCCGGCCGGTGGCATCAACAGTCCCGCGGCCGTCCAGAAGTACGGCCAGGACTACGGGAAGAATCCCGTGGGCACGGGCCCCTACAAGTTCCAGGAGTGGGTGCCCAACGACCACATCACGCTGGTGCGGAACCCGGACTACTGGGACAAGGCCAACGACGCCAAGGTGGACAAGATCATCGTCAAGCCGGTGCCCGAGGACGGGACGCGCATCGCCATGCTCCAGAAGGGCGATGCCCAGTTCATCAACCCCGTGCCGTACTCTATGGCCGACGTCGTCAGTAAGGACAAGAACCTTAGCCTGGCGGAATCCGAGTCCGTCTACACCTTCTGGGTGGCCATGAACACCCAGAAGAAGCCCTTCAGCGACGTCCGGGTGCGCCAGGCCATGAACTACGCCATCAACAAAGAGGCCATCATCAAGGCGGTGCTGCGTGGCCACGGGAAACCGGCCGATTCTCCCCTGGCGCCCCGGGTTTGGGGGTACACTCCGGTGAAAACCTACCCCTACGACCCGGCTAAGGCCAAGGCGCTCCTGGCCGAGGCGGGGTATCCGAACGGCTTCAAGACGCTCCTGCGCGGCGTAGCGCAAACCGATCCCAAGGAAGTCATGGTGGCCATCCAGGGCCAACTCAAGCAGGTGGGCGTGGATGTCGAGGTCGCCGCGTTGCCCGCGGCCGCACTCTCGGCGGATCGATTCAAGCCCCTGGAGGAGAACCGGGGGGAGATGGACTACGCCGGATGGTCTCCCTCCACCGGTGACGCCGACTGGGGCATCCGCCCGTTACTGACCAAGGACAACTGGCCGCCTACCAACTTCACCATCGGCTTCTACACCAACCCCAAGGTCGAGGAGCACGTAAGAGCCGCCCTCCAGACGTCCGACCCAGCCAAGCGCAAGGCCGCTTACGCCGAGGCGCAGCGGGTCATCGTGGACGACTGCCCTTGGGTGTTCCTCTGGGTGAACTACCTCCTGGGGGGCAGCCGCGCCAACGTGGGCGGTATCTCCATCCAGCCGGACGGGATCGGGTTTTACCGATCGGTGTACTACAAGTAACTGGCGCATGCGCTGACAGGGAGAACGCGAACCGGCCGCGGACCTGGCGGGGGATGAACCCCGCACCGATCCGCGGCCGGTTCGCGTGCCTGCGATGCTCGGATATATCTGTCGCCGCTTGCTCTATATGACCCCGATCCTCTTCGGGGTCTCCGTTGTGATCTTCCTCCTCCTCCATCTGGTCCCCGGCGATCCGGCGCGCCTGGTGGCCGGAATCGACGCCACGAAGGAGGATGTCGAGATCGTGCGCACCAGCCTGGGCCTGGACCGCCCTCTGCCGGTGCAGTACGTCTCCTGGTTGGGCAACGTGTTCCGCGGCGATCTGGGCCGGTCGGCGCGGACGCACCGGCCCGTGACTCACGAACTCCGACTCACCATACCGGCAACCGTCGAACTGACCATCAGCGCCATTGCCATTGCCGTCCTCATTGGCGTCGCCGCGGGAATCGTCGCGGCGGTGCGCCGCAACTCTGCGTTCGACTACTCAAGCATGATCGTGGCCCTCTTGGGGGTCTGCACGCCGTCCTTCTGGCTGGGCCTGATGTTGATGCTCCTCTTCGCAGTGAAGCTCGACCTCCTCCCCACCACGGGGCGGGGGGGCTGGGAGAATCTCGTCCTGCCCGCCGTGACGCTCGGCGCCGGCGCGGCGGCGATCATCGCCCGCGTGACCCGCTCCTCCATGCTGGAGGTGCTCGGCACGGATTACATCCGCACGGCGCACGCGAAGGGCCTCTCGGAGCGAGCGGTGGTCCTCCGCCACGCGGTGAAGAATGCCCTGATCCCGGTCATCACCGTCATCGGCCTGGAATTCGGCTACCTGCTGGCCGGGGCGGTGGTGACGGAAACCGTTTTTGCCTATCCGGGCGTGGGCCGTCTTCTCGTCGAGGCGATCGAGTTTCGCGATTACCCGGTCATCCAGGGCGCGCTGCTCTTGCTGGCTCTGCAGTTCGCCTTGGTGAACCTGGTCGTGGACGTGCTCTACGCGTGCTCTGATCCCCGGATCTCGTATGAATAGCCTGCCGAAGCCTGAGAGCCACAAGCGAGCGGCTCCGGCAACCGCGGAGGTTCTGCGGGCCGTGCCCGCCCCCGTCCGCGAGTCGCGGAGCCTGTGGAGCGACGCGCGCGTGCGCCTGATGCGCAATCCCGTCGCCTTGGCCGGCGGCGGCGTCGTGATCCTCCTCATCCTCGTGGCCATCCTGGCCCCGTACATCGCCCCCTATGACCCGCTGCATCAGGATCTGGCCAATTCGATGGCCGGGCCCTCGATGACGCACCTGGCCGGGACCGACGTCCACGGGCGTGACATCTTCAGCCGCATCATCTACGGAACGCGGATCTCGCTGCGAATCGGCTTTCTGGGGATGCTGCTGGGGTGCGTGGTGGGCGTGACGCTGGGGTTGGTGTCCGGCTACTACGGTGGAAGACTGGACACCTTTATCATGCGCCTCCTGGATGTCCAGTTGGCCTTTCCCGGACTGCTCGTGGCCATCTGCATCATCGCCATCATCGGGCCGGGACTGGAGAATGTCATCCTGGCCGTGGGCATCTTTTCGGTCCCGCTATTCGCCCGCGTGACTCGCGGTCAGGTGCTTACCCTGAAGGAGCAGGAGTTCATCCTCGCGGCCCGGATGATGGGCGCGCAGGACGGGCGCATCATGTTGACGCATCTGCTGCCCAACGCCGTGGCCCCCATCCTGGTCCTCTGCACGCTACGCATCGCCACGGCCATTCTCACCGCGGCCAGCCTCAGCTTCCTGGGGCTCGGCGCCCAGCCTCCCATCCCCGAGTGGGGCGCCATGCTCAGCGACGGCCGCGCCTACCTGAGCATCGCTCCCCACGTGGCCACCACCCCGGGTCTCGCCATCCTGATCACCGTCCTCGCCTTCAACCTGCTGGGCGACGGCTTGCGCGACGCCCTGGATCCGCGGCTCAAGGCGTAACCGGCTGCTGAAAAGGCCCGTCTGCGGCGTTGGTTTGCCTCGGTTACCCGGCCGCAGGCTGGGTGCTCGCTGCGACGTACCTCCAGCACGCCTGGACCCAGCGGACTGGGTACACCGCCTACGGCAAACCGCCTTGCATCTGGACCCTTTTGAGCAGCCTGGGCGAAGACGAGTCTTTCAACATCCTGTTAGAGACGCCTGACCCAGCACTGCGCTGTAGGTCCGTCTGGTACCATAGCAGCCAGGACGGCGAGAACGACGAGCATCGCCCACACGCCGGCCGCCGCCGTACCATAGAGCACGCCGTAGAGCATCGTGAAGCCGTGTGCCGTCATGAGCGTGCCGACCACCGCCTCCACCAGGAGGGCAGTCGCCAGCGCCGTCGCGCCACGGACGATGGCGGCGTCCCCGCGGTGCAGGCGCCAGGCCTGGACCACCACGGCGACGATGAGAACGGCGGCAAGAGCACCAAGCGCACGGCGCACCGGCGGGTACGCGCCGCCCACCTCGGCGGCGCCGGCGACCGGGCCGTACAGCGGCCATCCGAGGCATCGGGCGATGGAGCCGACGTCCGCGGCGAGGGGTCCGCCAATCAACACCAGGAACACGGCGGCCAGGGCGGACAGCGTGAGCACGGCGAAGGGGGTGCGGAACACGAGCCGGTCGGGCATCCGCGGGTGGATGCGTCGAGCGCGCGCCACGACCGAGGTCGTCAGCACGAGGGCGAGCACCATGAGCGCGCAGCCCACGTCGACGGCCGCGATCACCGGCGGGAGTCCGGTCAGGACCGCGAAGGCGCCGAAGACCACGACCGCCAGCACCAGGGCGACAGCGATCGCGGGGGGGCGGCTCAGCCACCGGATCGAGCGATGCTTCCGCCAGCCCACGACCGCAGCCGCCACGATGAGCGGCGACGTGAGCGCCGCCAGGAAGCGGTGGGTCGTCTCGATGATCGCCCCCATGTCCACCGGGGGAATGATCTGCCCGTAGCACATCGGCCAGTCGGGGCACCCCAGCCCGGATCCCGTCATGCACACGACGCTCCCCATGACGATCAGCAGGTAGGTCACGACGGAAGTGATCAGGAGCAGAACGGACTGCGCGCGGGTGACGCGGCTCTCGCCCAAGGCGCCGCCACCGGTCATGGGCTCCTCCGCCGAGATCGTCGGGGTATCGCGGAACAAACGCACCGGAGGTGCCGGACGCGCGTCGGCATCACACGCGCAGCCCAGCCCGCAGCGCCTTCGCGGCCACGGTGCCGGTGTGTCGCTCGTCCTGCATCGAATCCGCCCTGAAATACGTCAAGGGCCGAGAAATGTCAAGGTGGTACCGCAACGGATCCGTGCCGAACCGACCGCAGGCAGCCGAAGGCCTGCACCGCATCCCGCACTCGCATCCTGTCGCACTCGCCTCCTTGACAGCCGCGAGAGGGCAAGAGTAGTCTCCCAGAAACGACACTAACCCACAGTCTTGCGAGGCGAGCGGACGACCATGAGCACGAAGATACCGGACGAACTGAAGGCGGACATGCCGCAGACGACATGGACCAGAATTCTCTTCGCCACGCCCGTGGTGATGACAGTCGTCGCGACGCTGCTGGCGGGCCTGGCATCCAGCGAGATGACCCGTGCGCAATACAACCGGTCGTTCGCGGCCCAGCAGCAGGCCAAGGCGGGCGACCAGTGGAGCTTCTTTCAGGCCAAGCGACTCCGGGGCACCATGCAGCTCGGTACGCTGGACGTCTTGAAAGGCACCACGTTGCTGCGCCCGCTCGACGAAGCTGGCCTCAAGAAGTTCGGCGAAGTGGACGCTGCCGCTTCGGCGGCGCTGCTGAAGGGCGAATTGCCTCCGGTCCCGGCGTCCACACTGTCCGATACGGCCCTCAAGAACGCGCTGGAGGCGGTCGAACGCATGAAACCGGAACGTGAAATCCGATCGTTGCTTGAATCAGTGAAAACCGCGACGGTCGACGAGGCGATCCAGGCGGCGCGCGATCGAGCCGCCGCATTCGACACCGCCACATCCCCGATCAGCCGAAGCGTGGATCGAATTGAAAAGGCCGTCGCGGCCTCCGGGCCGGTGGATCTCGTTCGCGACGTGACGGCGGCGCGTTTGCGGTACACCGCCGCACGGTACGAGGTCGAGGCGCGTCTCAACCAGGCCGTCGCCAACCTCTACGAACTCCAGGTCCGTCAGAGCAACATGGCGGCGGAACGTCACCACCGGCGCAGCGAGCGGTTCTTCTTTGGCATGCTGGCGGCACAGGCCGCGGTCATCACGGCGACCTTCGCCCTGGCCGCGCGGCAGCGCAGCCTCCTGTGGGGACTGGCAGCCGGGGTCGGCGTCGTGGCGGTCGCCTTCGCCGTGTACGTGTACCTGTGGTTGTAGGTCGAGGGTGCGTGGAATTTCCGACAGCACTGGACTAGTCGCGATAACGGCACACGGGAAGCGGAAGCCTCCGAGAAGCCCGGTGGGGCGGGGATGGATTGAATGCGGTGCGCCGGGGTGTTACACTTTCGTCCATGAAGACCCATCAGCAGATAGATCAAAGGAGCCTCGCACTCGCGCGGGCCGTGGTTGAGGCTATTGACCGGGACCCTACCAGGGCCGGCCTAGAGCACGCGCGATCCACGTGCCGGAAGTGGACCCGTCACAACCCATCGCCAGCAGTGGCAGAATGGAAGCGCATTCTCGAGGGGGAATGGAAGGCAATTCGTCTCCTCTTGCTCGATCCGGGAGACGAGGGGTGCCGCCTTCGCCAAAGCAGCCCGTTCTGCGGAATCCTTTCTCCCAGGGAGCGATGGAAGATCTATCGGCGGATCGCCCATGAACATCAGGCAGCTTGAACACATCCTTCGCGCCTGCAGCGGAATTGCAGAATGTCGAGAGATCGTCGTCATCGGCAGCCAGGCGCTTTTGGCAACTTACCCCGACGCGCCCGAAGAACTGCTGCGTTCGATGGAGGTTGATTGTTACCCTCTTGACGATCCGGCCAAGGCGGATCTGATCGACGGGTCCATCGGTGAACTCTCTCCGTTCCACGAGACCTTCGGTTACTACGCGCACGGGATCGGGCCGGAAACCGCGGCGCTTCCCGTCGGATGGCGAGGGCGCGCCGTTCAGCTGGAAAACGAGAATACGGGAGGAGCGGTCGGGCTGTGTCTTTCTCCTGAGGACCTGGCGATCAGCAAGCTCCTCGCCGGAAGAGAGAAGGATGTGGAGTTTGTCCGCCAGATGCTGCGGGCCAGGATCGTCACCGAGGCGGCGTTGCGATCGCTGGCCACCGAGCTCAACCCGGATCAGGCGGAGCGCTTTGCGAAAAAGCTGGAGGTGTGTCGGCGCCAGGCGTGACGAGAACTCCGGGCGGTCGTTGATGGTGCGTAAGCATCCTCGTTTTGTCGTCGCCCCTACTCGGTCGTGACGCCCTTGTCGTCGTGCGGGATGCCGAGCACGTCGAGGTCGTGGGTGAGCGACCGGATCTCCTCCGCGGGGCTCACCAGGGGCGGCGTCGTGCGGGAGAGCGGCGCCAGCCAGACGTTCAGGGTGTGGCCGCCGTCCACCAGGATATCCCGGCCGGTGACGTAGTTCGAGGCATCCGAGGCCAGGTAGACCAGCGTCCCGCAGAGGTCTTCGGGCCGCTCGTGCCAGCCCATGGGATGGAGCGAGCGGATGTGGTCCCGGTTCCCCTGCGGGTCCCGCCGGCGGGCCGGCGAGAGCGTGTACGAGGGGCTGATGCAATTGACGTTGATGTTGTATTTTCCCCACTCGGCCGCCAGCCGCTTCGTGAGCATCACGACCCCCGCCTTGGCCGAGCAGTAGGCAATCCCGGCGTTGGCGATGCTGGCCGACATGGAGGCCATGTTCACGATCTTGCCGCGCCCGCGCTTCCGCATGACCCGAGACTCCGCCTTGCAGCAGAGGAAGATCGCCCGCAGCGCCAGGTTCATGGTGAAGTCCCAGTCCTCGACCGGGAACTCCTCGGCCGGCGGAGTGACCAAATACCGGCCGCCGGCCCAGGCGTTGTTGACCGCGATATCCAGGCGACCCAGTTCCCGCTCCGCTGCCGCCACCATCGCCTCGACTTCGTCCGTCTTCGTGACGTCAGCCTTCACGAAGGTCGCCCGGCGACCCAGCGCGGCGACCTCCTGAGCCACCAACCGGCCCGTTCGCTCGTTGAGGTCGGCCACGGCCACATCCGCACCGGCTTCGGCCAGCGCCAGCGCGTAGACCCTGCCGATCCCCTGGCCGGCACCGGTCACCAGGGCCGCCTTCCCGTCCAGCTTGAAGAGGTCCAGGACACTCACGAGTCGTCGCCTCCCGCGTCGCTTTTCGGCGCCGCAAATCCGGTCAATCGAGAATCCGATCGCCCCCCGTCCCGCCTCATCGCCGGACGCCGTCAGCGGGTGTAGATCGTGCCTCGCACGTAGTCCGCCTCGGCGGAGGCCAAGAACGCCAGGATGCGCGCCACACCCGCGGGGTCGCCCGCGTCCTTGATGGCCTCGGCCCTGGCCTGCTCGGGGTCCCGGCCGGCCGCGCGGGCGCGGTCCACCAGGTTCTCGATGCGCATGGGCGTCGCGATGCTGGAAGGGCAGATCTCGTTCACGCGGATCTTCTGCGGGGCGAGCTGCGCCTCCAGCGTCATGGCGAACCCGTGCACGCCCCCCTTGCTGGCGCCATACGCCAGCGAGGAGCTCGGGATCTTGGTTCCCGCTTCCGAGGCCAGGAGCAGGATCGCCGGCTTCTCGGCCTTTCGCAGGTGCGGGAGCGCGGCCCGGACGGTGAGGAACGTCCCCTTCGTGTTCACGGACAGGACGCGGTCGAACGTGGCTGGGTCCAGGGCCTCCGCCTGGAGCATCGCCCCCTGCAGGATCCCCGCGCAGCAGATGAGGACGTCGAGCCGTCCGTGCTGCTCCACGGCGGTCCGGGCCAGCCGGAGGCAATCCGCCTCCTGGGTGACATCCGTCTTGACGAAGACGGCGCTCCCCCCGGCGGCCCGCAACGCATCCCGGGTCGCCTCCCCCTCCGCGGCCAGCATGTCGCCGATGACGACCTTGCCGCCCTCGGCGACGACGGCGTGGGCGGTCGCCGCCCCGATCCCGCGCCCGCCCCCCGTGATGACGACAACTCGATCCTTCAAGCGCATGGTGCTCCTCCAGGAGATGTCGGCCAGCAGACCGACCTCGCTATCCTGAATTACAAAGTCAGAGAATCGTGTTTTTCTGAAAAGGTCTTGCAGCTCCCGTGAAATCGGCCAATCTGCGTAATCTGCGGATCGATACAGTCCGTTCGTCTATCGGCGGCCTCCGCCGAAGATGGACCCCAGCACGCCCCGGATGATCTGGCGTCCGACCTGGCTTCCGATGGCGTGGGCTGCGCTCTTGGCCAGGGCGCCGATCAGCACCTCTGTCTGGGACGCCGGCTGCTTCCCGGCCTGCCGAGGGGCGTCCGCGACCGTCGGTTGGGCCTGCTCCGCCCGCGCCTTGAGCTTCTCGTACGCCGACTCCCGGTCCACGGCCTTTTCGTACGTGCCGTACAGGATGGACCCCTGGACGGCACTCTTCAGCTGGTCTGGAGAGAGCGGGGTCAGGCTGCTGCGCGGCGGCACGATCCAGGCCCGCTCGACGACCGTCGGGGCCCCCTTCTCGTCTTGCATGGACACGAGCGCCTCGCCGACGCCAAGCTCCGTGATCGCTTTGGCGGTGTCGATTTTTGGGTTGGCGCGGAACGTCTCCGCCGCCGCCCTGACGGCCTTCTGGTCCCGGGGCGTGAAGGCGCGGAGCGCGTGCTGGACGCGATTCCCGAGCTGCCCCAGGACGGTGTCCGGCAGGTCCAGCGGGTTCTGCGTGACGAAGTAGACGCCGACCCCCTTGGAGCGGATGAGGCGTACGACCTGCTCGATCTTCTCCTCCAGCGGCTTCGGCGTGTCCTGGAACAGGAGATGCGCCTCGTCGAAGAAGAAGACCAGCTTGGGCTTCGGCAGGTCGCCCACTTCGGGGAGCCGCTCGAACAGTTCCGACAGCAGCCAGAGCAGGAACGTCGCGTACGCGGTGGGGGACTGCATCAGCCTGTCGGCGACGAGGATGTTGATCATCCCCTGCCCCTTCGAATCCGTCTGCATCAGATCGTCGAAGTCCAGGGCCGGCTCCCCGAAGATCGACTCGCCCCCCTGCTCCTGGAGCGCGAGGAGGTTCCGCTGGATGGCGCCGATGCTGGCCTTGGACACGTTGCCGTACTGCACCTTGAACGTCTCCGCATTGTCGCCCACGAACTGGGCCATGGCCCGCAGATCCTTGAGGTCGAGGAGCAGCAGGCCGTTGTCGTCGGCTACCTTGAAGACCAGCGTGAGGACGCCCGCCTGGGTCTCGTTCAAATTGAGGATGCGGCCGAGCAGCAGCGGGCCCATCTCGGAGACGGTCGCCCGGATCGGATGGCCCTTGCCGCCGAACACGTCCCAGAACACGCCGGGATACCCTTGATACTGGAATCCTTCCAGGCCAAGACTCTTCACCCGTTCCGCGACTTTCGCGTGGTCTCCGCCGGCGCGGGCGATTCCCGACAGGTCTCCCTTCACGTCGGCCATGACGACGGGGACGCCCAGGCTGCTGAACTGCTCGGCCAGCACCCGGAGCGTGACCGTCTTGCCGGTGCCGGTGGCACCTGCGATGAGGCCGTGACGATTCGCCATGTGGGGGTAAAGGACGACATCGTTGTGGGCCTTGGCGACAAGAATGGGTGTGAGTGGCGTCGTCATGTTGCCTCCCTTGGCGCGGGGATCACCCCACGTTTCTCCGTTGTGCCGCGCTACAGCCTCTCGCTGTCGGCGTGCAGTCCTCGCGAGCCTCGCACGGTTGTCGTGACGCCTCGCGCATTCGCCGGCGCATGAAAGTACAACACGCTGCCGAGCTCGTCCTCACGCCGCTCCGCCCCAGTACTGGTGGTACAGGGGTGCGAGCGCCTCGGCGACCCGGACGTACGCAGGGTACCGGTCGGCGTATGCAGCCGTGCCTTCGGGCTGGGGCGCGATGGACCTCCACCTGGCCGCGGTCGCCTCTGCCCCGGCCCTGCCGTCGGATAGGCCGAGGCCTGCCAACCCCAGCAGGCCCGCCCCATAGGCGGAGTCCACCCCCTCCGCGACGACCAACGGCCGCCCCAGGACGTCCGCGAGGATCTGCACCCACACCGCGCTCTGCGTGCCGCCCCCGACCACCGCCAGTGCGCCGCTCGACGATTCGATGCCCGGAAGCACCGACATCGCGTGCCGGATCGAGTAGGCCGTCCCCTCGTAGATGGCCCGTGCGAAATGCCCGCGGCCGTGGTCGAGCGACGCGCCGACGAAGCTCGCCCGCAGCTCCGGATCCCACTGCGGGGCGCGCTCGCCGACGAGATACGGATGGAACACGAGCCCCCCGGCGCCGGCCGGCGTCTCGGCCGCCCAGGCGTCCCAGGCGGCGAACGGCACGTCCGCCTCGCCCGTCACGAGCCGCGCGCCCCAGCGGACCGAGGTCGCGCACGCATTCGTCCCCGCCTGGCAGTACCAGAGCGACTCCACGACGTGGGGGTAGGTGAGGAGCTTCCGGTTCGGCCGCGGCTCGCGGATGACCACCTGCACGCCCCCGGCTGTCGCGAGCCGGACCAGGCACTGCCCCGCCGCCAGCGCGCCCGCCGCGAATAGCTCGGTTGCGCTGTCCAGCGTCCCCACCACGACCGGCGTGCCGGGAAGCAGGCCGAGGCCTTCGGCGGCCTCTCCGGTCAACCCGCCGATCCGCTCTCTGGCGGGGTGCACCAGCGGCAGCATGCCGGGCGTCACGCCCGCCATGGCGCAGAGCTCGGCGCTCCAACGCCCGGCGGTCGCGTCGTAGAGCTGAGACGACAGAGCGGTCGCGGGATCCGTCGCGGCCGACCCGACCAGCCACTCGGCGAGGAAATCCTTGGAGAGCACGACCCGCCGCGTGCGCGCCCAGGCGTCCGGGTCGTTCCGGCGCACCCAGCACAGGTGGGGGAGCGTCCACGTCGTCGAGACGGCCTGGTACGTCTGCCGCAGGATCTCCTCGCCGTGCTCGCGCTCCAGCTCGGCCGCCTCCCGGCTCGACCGCTGATCGTTCCAGAGCATGGACCGGCGCACGGGGGAGCCGTGGGCGTCCAGCAAGACCCCGATGTGGGCGGCGCTGGTCAGCGCCATCCCCACGACGGACCGCGCGGCGGTCCCGGTCTCGGCCAGAAGCCGCCGCGTCGCCGCCGTCGCCGCGGGCGCCCACTCGCGAGGATCCTGCTCGGCCCACAGCGGCCTCGGCGCGTGCGTGACATACCCCGCGCGGGCCACCCGCACGACCTCGCCGGCCTCCGTGACGAGGCAGACCTTGCACTCGCTCGTGCCCAGGTCCACACCGAGGACATAGCGGAGGCCGCCCGGCGGACTGACCCCCTTCATGGGCCGGCGCCCTTCGGATCGTCGAGGGCCGGGAGCATCAGAACCGCGGCTCCTGGAGATACATGTCGATCGGCTCCCCGTAGTGGAGCGTCTCGCTGCGCGACAGGGTGCCGGAGGCGATGTCGATGACCGTCCGGTAGAGCCGCTCGCCCGCCTCCTCCGGCGTTTCCGACCCCTCGATCACCGTGCCCGAATAGTAATCGATGCTGTCCGTGGCCGCCGCATACGTCTTGGGGTTGGCCGTGGCCCACAGGAACGGCGCAACCACCGACGGCGAGCCTTCGAGCAGCGTGCGTCCCGCGACCCCGCCGCCGCCAAGCTGGAACAGCACGACGTTGGCCCCCGCCGCCGCGTAGCCGGCGAAGATGGACAGGTGCCCCATCCAGTTGTCCACGAAGAACAGCCCCTTGCGGGTCGGTCGCTCGGCGTACTTCAGGACCCCCTGGATCGGGGCGGTCCCCGCCTTGTGGATCGCGCCCAGACTCTTCTCTTCCAGAGAGCTGATCCCGCCTTTGATGTTCGACGGCACGGGGTTGACGGTGCGGATGTCCAGCCCCGTGGCCTTGGCCCGCTCTTCCTGAATCGTCACGGCGCGCAGGATCGCCTCGGCCACGTCCGGGCTCGCGGCCCGCCGCGCCAGGGCCTGCTCGGCCCCGATGATCTCCGTGGTCTCCCCGAACAGCGCGGTGCCCCCGGCCGCCACGATCTTGTCGTACAGGTACCCCACCGCGGGGTTCCCGGCGATCCCGGACGTCGTGTCCGAGTACCCGCACTTCACGCCGACGCAGAGATGCTCGTCGCCGACCTCCTCCCGTCGGAGCTTCGAAGCGTCGTGCACCATCATGCGAGCGAGCTGGATCCCCCGCACGATCGCGCCGTAGGTCCCGCCGTCCTTCGCGGGGTCCAGCACCTCCACCCGTTTGCCGCTCGCGGCAATCTCGTCCGCCAGCCGTTCGGCGCGGAGCTCGGGGTACCCCACGCCGGGACTCGCCGCATGGACGATCGCCGAGGCGACGTTGGGGTTCCGCCCGAGGCCGATCAGGAGGCGGGCGATCTGCTCGCGATCGTTCGCGGTGCGGCCGGACCCGTGATCCACGGTCAGAATAGACTTGGTGCCCGCCACGAAGTCGCAGATGCTCTTGGCAATGATGCCCTGCGGAATGACCAGCACGTGATTCCGGGTCCCCACGGACCCGTCGCGTCGAACATAGCCCAGGAAGCTCATGGCTGGCCCCCCTTGGCCAGGTCGCCCCGCGCCCGGGTGCCCTCCAGATTGTGGATGTGGACCAGCGCGCCCTTCGAGATGGCCAAACTGGCCTTGCCGATCGTCTCCCCGTATTTGCGGATGATCTCGCCGCGCGGGATATCCTGCAGCGCGATCTTGAACCCGAAGGGGATCGGCTCGGTCGCGCGAAGCGTGCGGACCGTTCCTGCAACCGGGATGGCCACATCGTCTCCCAGCTGGACTTCCTCGACCGCAGTCGCCACGTTGTCGTCGGGATGCATGATCAGCGCGCGTTTTGCCGCCATGCCGGACCACCCTCCTTTCCGAGTACACGTGCAGGACCGCCCAGGCCACCGCCTTGCTCGTGGCGCCTGCGGCAACGGGTGCAGTCTCCTCCTCGCCGAGTCGCGTACACCTGCCCTCCTACCGGAAGAGCGCGAAGCCGAGGCGAAAGGCGGAGGTCCGCTCGTTGTAATTCAACAGACTCTCGCCGTATCCCAGGAAATATTGCGCGTAGAGGTACAAGCCGACATTCCCGTACAGAAACCGCATCAACGGATACGATAGATCGAGCTGCAGGGCGCCTCGGTTGGCGTCATCGCCGATTCGACCGGTCGCCGAAAGGAGGAGTCCCCGACCCCAGCCGAGTTTCGACCGCACACCCACGTTCCCATAGTAATCCTTGATGTCCGGGTTCTCGTCGAGACCCCCGAGATAGGCCCACACCCGCGGAGCCACGCTGAAGTGGAAATCGTCCTGGTTGCCGACGACCAGCGTGGGCTCGAAGTACGCCACGTTCAAACTTCGCGAGTCGGTCCCGGATTTGCCGTTCGACTGGTGCTGCAGACCTGCTTGCAGATCGAGCCGGAGCCAGTCCGTCCAGTGACCGCCGTCCACTCGCTGCATCGCGTAGAACACTTCGGGCTTGTAGGTCGTGTCGACAAAGGGCTTCGAGTTGGACGTCAGATCCCATAACGAGGTCTGCGTGTAGGCAAGGTGCACGCCCTTGAACGCCGGCAGCGCGTTGACCAGCGGACCGGTGTTGCTGAAGAGCTGATACTTGAAACTGATCTGAAACCTGGCGTTCGGGTCGACCGCTCCCGCGATGAAATACAGCGGCTCGTATCCAGAGAAGTGTTCCTTGAAGAACTCGACCGCGGCCGATTCCTCGACGTCGCCGGCAGACGGCTTGAGCGGTTCGGCGGGAGTCTCCCCCGGAGCAACGGGCGGCGCCTCGGCGGCCCTGGCCACGGCCTCCGCCTGCCGCACGTCCAGGGCAACGGCGTTTGCCGCGATGGCCGGGACGCTGAGGACCACCTGCCCGTCCAGCCCGTCCGGAACCTGGATCGCGTACTCTCGGCGCACATATGCGCCTGGAGGGATGGTTGTTTCGCCCGCCTCGCTCGCGTTCCGCAGCGTCGCCGAGATCGATCGGTCGGTCCCGGCGACCCGCAGCAGAAAGTCCAGGCTGCCCGGAAAGGCGTACGTCACCGCTCGATCCGACGCATTCAGGATGGCTAGCCAGACGCTCACGGGGCCGCCGGCCGCGACGGGCGCCGTCGGCACGACGAGGACCGGGGTCACGTCCTGGGCCAGGGCCATCCGGGGCATCGAGAGGCCGGCCAGCAGAACGACAACCGCGCCGAACGCCGCTGCGGTCCGGAGGGACCGGAGAATCGGGCTGCAGGGGCTCCCCATCGTTTCACCTCACACGTCGCAGGAAGACGAGGCCGGTGACCGTCCGCGGCGAAGATGACCGGTAGCATACCCTCATCCGGTGGCGGGTGTAAAGACCGGCGGTGCACCGCCGGTGCACCGAACCGGACGCGCGGGCCAGGGGGTGATGGGGATTTCGATGGACAGAGAAAAACGAGCTCGCCGGATGGACGAACGTGGAATCGGGCAGCCACAAGAGAGCGCGAACGTGACGGGAAATGCGCCGATCGCGAGGCGGTCCCGGTGCCTCAGCCGCCGCTGAGCGACCCGAGGATGAACACGTCATCGCCGGGGCGGACGGGATGGCGCAGGTCGCGCGCGAAAACGCCCCCGACAAAGAAGTTCATGTGGGCGCGGATACGGTCCTGCTCATCGATCAGGCGGAAGCGGATGCCGGGGTACCGGCGCTCCAGATCGACCATCACCTCGGCCAGCGTGCCCCCGTCTGCCTCGACCTTTGCCTGTCCGCCCGTGTACGACCTGACGTGGGACGACAGGTGGACCGTCACGGCCATCGCCATCCTCCCGCCATTCCGAGCTGGCTACCGCTCGAGCGTCGCGACCGAGAGTACATGAGGAAGATGTGCGGCGACCTGTCGCCAGCTTTCACCCTCATCCGCACTCGCCCAGATCTCGCCCGTCGTGGTCCCGAGATACAGGCCCACCGGTTCCTGCGCGTCGCAGGTCATGGCTTGGCGGAACACCGTGAACCACGCCTGCTTCTCCGGGAAGCCCTTGGCCAATCGAACCCATCTCCGGCCGCCGTTCCGGCTCCGGAACATCGCCGGGCGCCCGCCCGGACAGGTTCTCGGCCAGACCGCGGTGCCGTCCATGGGAAAGACCCATACCGTATCCGGGTCCCGCGGGTGCACCGCGATGGAAAATCCGATGTCCCCCACCGTCGCGGGAATGTTTTTCCCGATCCGCTCCCAGCGCACGCCCGGGCGGTCCAGCCGGTACACGCCGCAGTGATTCTGCTGGTAGAGGCGGTCCGGGTTGGCCGGGCTCCAGGCGACGCAGTGCGGGTCCTGTCCGAACTCCGGGTGCGGGTCCGGCAGGAAGTCGGCGGACACGCCGTCGTTCAGGGGACGCCACGTCGCGCCGGCGTCGGCGGTCTCGAAGCATCCGCCCGTGGAGAGCGAGACGTACAGATGGCCGGCGTCGCGCGGGTCCACCAGGATAGAGTGCGTGATAGCCCCGCCGGGCGTGGGGAAGAACCGGGCTGGCCCCTTCTCGCGGAGCGCGGCGAGATAGCCGCTGAAGCCGCGGACCAACTCCCAGCTGTCGCCACCGTCCTCGGAGCGGAAGAGCGCGTGCGGTACGCCTCCGGCCCACCAGACCCCCGGCTGATTCGCGGCCCCCGGCGTGAGGCAGAAGACGCGGTCGACCGCGGGCCCCTCCTGCCCCTCCGGGACCTTGGGAAACGCCGGCGGCCGGCGAGCCTCGCTCCAATGTCGCCCGCCGTCAGTCGAACGGAAGACGGTCGGCCCCAGATGGCCGGTCTTCGCCGCCAGGAGCCACGTCCTTCGATCCCGCGGATCGCTCACCAGATGGTTCGTCTCGTTTCCGAGGAAGTGCGGCCCCTCGATCCTCCAGTCGCACCGCTGCGAATCGCCGCGCAAGACGAAGGCGCCCTTGCGCGTCGCGACGAGGAGATCCACGCGGCCGGAAGCCGCACTCGACCTGGCCGCCGCTCGTCGTCGCCGCGCCGACCTTGATCCCGCCGCTGTTTTCGCGGTCACCATGATATCTCCCCCTCTCGGGCGAACCCTCCCGGCTTGCCCCGCATCAGCGATATGCGCACGAGTGGCATGGGCGTCTCCTCGTCGGGCTGGTCGGAGGGAGTGAGTCCGGAGAATTTGGATTGCGGGAGGGGTGGGTTGTAGACTACCCGAGGAGCGAACAGAGGTCAACGGGTCGGGTCACGCGTGAGCGGCGGCCCTCGCGGGCGCCCCCATCCCGAGGGCGTCCCCGTGTGTCCGCCCGGCAGCCCGTCGGCGTTATTCCGTGTCGTTACGCCACGCCGCACCCAGCGTGCCTAACGCCAGGAGGGGGAAGTAGTGCGGGTACATGTGGTACGTCAGATAGAAGACGCTGGGGAACCCCGTCCCGGTGGTTCCCTCCTCGTCCCAGGTTCCGTCGGCTCGCTGGCGCTCCAGCAGGAACCGGACGCCGCGCTGGGCGGTTGCCGACGCGGTGTCGCCTGCCGCGGCCAGCCCGAGCAGCGCCCAGGCAGTCTGCGACGGCGTGCTGGGGGCGGGGGCAAAGTGGCGCGTGGTGTAGCTGAGGCAGCTTTCCCCCCACCCGCCGTCGGACTGCTGCACCGACTGCAGCCAGCGCGCGGCCTTGAGCATTGCCGTCTTGCCGGCCTGGGGATCGGCTGCCCGCAGTCCGCGCAGCGCGAAGCATGTCCCGTAGACGTAATTCACCCCCCAGCGACCGTACCAGCTCCCGTTGGACTCCTGGTTCATCAGTAGGTACCTCACCCCGCGCCCGACCGCGGCGCGGTCGGGACCGAGGCCGTGGCGGGCGAGGGCCTCCAGGACGCGTCCCGTGATGTCCGGACAGGTGGGGTCCAGCATGGCGTTGTGGTCGGCGAACGGCATCCGGTTGAGCAGCGACCAGTTGTTGTCCACGTCGAAGGCAGCCCAGCCGCCGTCCGAGGACTGCATCCCGAGCAGCCAGTTGATGGCGCGACGCTCCGCCCGGCGCTGACGCTCCGGATTGGATGCGCGGGCATGCAGAAACGCCAACAGCACCATGGCCGTGTCGTCAATGTCCGGGTAATACTCGTTCGCGAACTCGAACGCCCAGCCGCCGGGTTCAAGGTCGGGGCGCTTCACCGACCAGTCTCCCTTTCGTCGAACTTCTCGGTCCAGCAGCCAGTCGGCGGTTCGCCGCAGCGCCGCCCGCTCGCCGATCCCCAGCTCCCCGAGCGCGAAGGCGGACAGCGCGGTATCCCAGATCGGGGAGAGGCACGGCTGGAACTGCAGGCGGTCCTCCGTCTCGAGCATCAGGCTGTCGAATTGCCGGATACCCTCCAGCAGGTCCGGGTGATCGTCCGCGTAGTGCAGGGCGTTCAGGGCCATGATGAAGTACATCATCGACGGGAAGATGGCGCCGAGCCCGTCAGCAAAACGGATGCGGTCCAGCATCCAGTGCTCCGCGGCGGAAACGGCGACGCGCTGGATGTCCTTGAGCCCCCGCCGTTGCCAGAGCTTGACGAGACGGTCCACGTGAGTAAACAAGGTGGCCAGGCGATCCCGCCGCGGGAAGGTCAACGACTTGCCGGGAAGGAAGAGCTCCTCCACCGTCATCCCGGCCGGGACTGGGCGCTGGCCCCCGACCGCCTGGACAATGGAAAGCGGGACCAGGATGGCTCGGGTCCACGAGGACATCTCGTACAGGAGGTTCCCCGGAATGAGCAGGATCTCCGGCGGAACGGTGGGCACGTATTTTCGCGGGTACAGGCCGAAGAGGCTGAGGTTGATCTTGGTGTAGCTGTTGCTGGCCTGCAACCCCCCCAGGGCCAGGATCCGCTTCCGCGCGCGCTCCATGGCCGAGTGGGACGGCGCGAGTCCCGCCAGTTTCAGGGCCGTGTAGGCGCGGGCGGTGGCATTCACCTCCGCAGGACTGTCCGCGTAGGTGTTCCAACCTCCGTCGGGCAGTTGCCGGTCCAGAATGTTGCGGGCGGCCTTGCGGATCCGGGCCCGCGTCGGCGGGTCCCAGGCGGACCCGCTGGGCGGGTAGAGCCAGAGCTGGAGCAGGATGTAGTCCGACTCCAGCGTGGAATCCGCCGTCAGGTGTCCCTGCCAGTATCCCGTTGGGTCCTGGCGGAGCAACAACGCCTGCGCCGCCTTCCGCGCGGCAGCCTCCGTTGGCCCCTGCAGCGCGCGCAGGCTGCGCTGGGCGGCCGCCGGAATGGCGGGCCACTCGGCCTGGGGTGCTGGCGCGATCCAGCTTGAAAGCTCTCGCATTGCGACTCCTCGGCAACCCTTCCGCTCGCGAACGGTACCCGCCCCGACCGGAAGAGCGCCACCTCGCTGCTGAGCATCCGTGCTCGGCGGGCGCCGGTGATCAGCCCTCGGTCGCCGCCTTGAATACCCGCAGGAAATTCTCGCCCATGATCATGTCGATGGTCTCGCGCGCGTAACCGCGCTCGGCCAGAAGCCTCGGGATCTTGGGGACATCGTGGTCGCCCGCCAGGCCCTCCACGGACAGATACGCCCCTTTCCGCAGTCCCGACCGTTCCACCGGACTCCGATGCTCCAGCAGATAATAGCAGAAATCCAGGCCGAGCCCGACATGCTCGACGCCGGCGATGCGGACAAGGCGGTCGAGATGGTCGAGAAGGTGGGGCAGATCCGGCGGCTCCACGAAGCGGTTGATGGAGTTGATGCCGATGAATCCGCCGCTGCCGGCCACCGCCGCGATCTGTTCGTCCGTGAGGTTGCGCGGCTCGTCGCGCAACGCGCGGCAGTTGGAGTGCGAGGCCATGAAGGGCCGCCGGGAGAGCTTGACCACATCCCAGAAGCCGGGATCGTTGAGGTGGGAGACGTCCACCAGGATTCCCATGGCTTGAGTCTGCTGGACCAGCTCCACGCCGAAGTCGCTCAGGCCGCCCACGGTGCCGGTGCGCTTCGGCACGAGGAAGGCGCCGTCGCCGGCGTAGTTCCGCGCCGCGTGAGTGACGCCCACCACCCGGACCCCCAGCGTGTGGAAAATGCGCAAGAGTCCCGGGTCCGCGCCGAGCGGCTCTGCGCCCTCCATGCCCAGGATGAAGCCTTTCTTGTCCGCACGCTTGGCCTCCAGGACCTCGGCGTGCGTCCGGCACAGCACGGCGCGGGGCGACGCGTCCAGCTCGGCATAGAGCGCCGAAATCTCGTCCAGGGCGCGCCGGAGGGCCATCTCCGGAAGATACTCCGGGGAACTGTAGAGGGCCAGGACACGAACGTCAATGCCGCCGGAATCCATGGCGGGCAGCCAGGTGGAGTTCAGGATCTCCGTCTGTCCGGCGGCCCGGCGCCCCAGAATGTCGCTCAGAATGTCGGAATGTGCATCCACGACGATGGGCATCGCCACCTCCGGTCATTGCAAAACGGCAAACGGACAATGGAAAACCGGCCATCGGGGAAAGTTCATCGGTCGGCGGACCCTATCCCGCCTTCATAATCGACCGTTTTCCGGTTCAGCCAACCGCGGGAAATGACAGGCGCAGACGTGCGCCGCGTCCGCGCCCCGCTGCGCCAGCGCCGGGTTCTCGCGCGCGCAGACGTCCTGGACGTCGGGGCAGCGCGGCGCGAAGGGGCAGCCCGGCGGCGGATCGATGGGCGTGGGCGGCTCGCCGGTGAGGAGGCGACGGCGCGAGGGCGCCTCCGGGTCCAGCGACGGCAGGGCGGAGAGTAGCACCCGCGTGTACGGGTGCTGCGGTCGGCGGAACACGGCCTCCGTTGCGCCCATCTCGACGATGTGGCCCAGATACATCACGCCGATGCGCTGGCTCATGTAGCGCACCACGCCCAGGTTGTGCGAGATGAAGAGGTACGTCAGGTCGAACTGTCGCCGCAGGTCCTTCAGGAGATTCAGCGTCTGCGCCTGTACCGACACGTCCAGCGCCGAGGTAGGCTCGTCCAGGATGAGGAGTTCCGGTTTGAGGACGAGGGCGCGCGCCAGGGCGATGCGCTGGCGCTGGCCGCCCGAGAACTCGTGCGCGTAGCGGTACAGGTGGTCGAGGCCAAGACCGACGCCCCCGAGGACCTCCAGAACGCGCTCGTCGATCTCGTACCCCTTGGCCAAGCCGTGGAGCTTCAGACCGACGCCGACCAGGTCGCGGACGGTCTTGCGCGGGTGCAGCGAGGCATACGGGTCCTGGAAGATGAGCTGGATACGGCGGGCGCGCTCCTTGGCGGCCCGGCCGGTCAAGCCGACGAGGCTCTCGCCCGCGTAGCAGATCTCCCCGCTGAGGACCGGCGCCAGCCCCACCACGGCCCGCCCCAGCGTCGTCTTACCGCAGCCGGACTCGCCGACCAGGCCGAACACCTCCCCGCGCGCCAGCGCGAGCGAGACGCCGCTCACCGCCTGGACCACGGCGCGGCCCTTCCGGAGCAGCCCCTCCCGCAGGGCGAAATGCACCGTGAGTTCGCGAATCTCAAGTAAAGGCTGTGTTCCGTTATCCGCCATCCTGACCTTCTACAAATCCACCGATCGCGCGCTGCGGCCTACGAACCGAACCCGCAAGCACAGACTATCTTGATCCACAGATTTCGCAGATTGGGCCGATTTCACGGGACAGAACTCGCCGGATCAATCTGCGTAATCTGCGAAATCTGTGGTTGCGTTGAGGACCTCCCCCGGTGCAGGAAGCAGGCGACCTGATGGTCCGCTTCCAGCCGGTACGGCGGTGGCAGCGCGCGCACACACTCGGCCATCGCCCGGTCGCACCGCGGCGCGAAGGCGCACCCGGTGGGCGGCTGCAAGAGGCTCGGCACCGTCCCGCGAATCGAGAACAGCGGCTGGTCCGGCGCCACATCGTTCGGGATCGTCCGCAAAAGCCCCTGCGTGTACGGGTGCTGGGGGCGCTTGAGCACCGTCTTCACGGGCCCCTGTTCCACCACCGTGCCGGCATACATGACGGCCACCCGGTCGCACGTCTCGGCCATCACGCCCAGGTCGTGCGTGATGAGCAGCAGGGCGGTGTGAATCTCGCGCTTGAGGGCCTTCATCAGCTCCAGGATTTGCGCCTGGATCGTCACGTCCAGGGCCGATGTCGGCTCGTCCGCGATGAGGAGCTTCGGTCGGGTCACCAGCATCATGGCGATCATGACCCGCTGGGCCATGCCCCCGGACAGCTCGTGGGCGTAGCGCCGCGCCACCCGCTGCGGATCCGCGATGCCCAGCGTGGCGAGCATCTCAACCGCCCGGCCGTGGGCCGCGCGCCGGGAGAGCGCCCGCTCGTGGACGAGCAGGGTCTCCGCCACCTGGTCGCCCACCCGGATCACCGGGTTCAGGGCCATCTTCGGCTCTTGCAGGATCATGGAGATCTGGCTGCCGCGCAGCGCGCGCATCTCGACCTCGCTGGCAGCGAGGAGGTCGCGGCCCTCGAAGAGGATGCGTCCCCCGCTGATGCGGCCGGGAGGGCTGATGAGGCGGAGGACGGCCAGCGCGGTGACGGACTTGCCGCAGCCCGTCTCGCCGGCCAACCCCAACGTCTCGCGCCGGTCGAGCTGGAACGTCACGCCTTGCAGCGCGTGCACCACGCCGCGCAGCGTCGGGAATTCGACCTTCAGGTCCTGCACGTCCAGAAGCCGCTCGTCCGTCACACCCACTTTCCCCACAAGACTATCCTTCGCCCAGGCCGCTCAAAAAGGCCCAAATGCAAGGCGGCAAGCGATGGGCGGGGCACCCACCGAAGGTGGGTCAAGGCGTACTCCAGGTACGCCGCAACGATCGCCCAAGCGCGCCAACGCAGCAGATGGACCTTTTTCAGCGGCCTGCCGCATCACAGCTGCCGCTGCCGGGGATCCAGCACATCGCGGATGCCGTCCCCCAGCAGATTGAAACCCATGACGACCACGAGAATCGCCAGCCCGGGCAGCGTGGACACCCACCACTGGTCCACCAGGAATTGCCGCCCGTCGGCGACCATCAATCCCCACTCGGGCATGGGAGGCTGCGCCCCCAGTCCGAGGAAGCCGAGCCCGGCCGCCGTGAGGATGATCGTCCCCATGTCCAGACTCATCCGCACGATGATGGACGACAGGCACATGGGCGCGATGTGCCCGGCCATGATGTGCAGCTTCCCGACGCCCAAGACCCGCATGGCCTGGATGTAGTCGTTGTTCTTCACGTTCAGCGTCTCGGCGCGGGCCAGCCGGGCGTAGGAGGGCCAGTGGGCGATGGCAATGGCGATGATGGCGTTTTCCACGCCCGGGCCCAGCGCCGCGGCGAAGGCGATGGCCAGGATCAGCCGCGGGAAAGCCAGGAAGATGTCGGCGAGCCGCATGAGGATCTCGTCGACCGCCCCTCCCAGGTATCCCGACAGGATCCCGATGAGCATCCCGATGGGGGTGCTGATGGCCGCCACCAGCAGGGCGATGGTCAGGCTCACGCGGGACCCGTACACCACGCGGGAGGCGATGTCCCTCCCCAGCCCGTCCGTCCCGAAGAGGTGCGCCCACGACGGCGGGAGGAGCCGGTCCGCCAGAACCTGCTCGTAGGGGCTGTACGTGGCCAGCAGCGGCGCCACTGCGGCAACCAGCAGGAGGCCGGCGATGATCCCGGTCCCCAGGACCATGAGCCGATTCCGACGCCAGAGGACGTACGTGTCGCGGATGTACTGGCGTCGAGCCGCTGCGCGGCGGCGCTTCGCCTCGCGGACATCGAGCGTCCGGGGAGCCGCGGTGGGCGTCATGGTTCCGTGTAGGTGATCTTGGGGTTGAGGTAGGCGTAGGCCACATCCACCACGAGATTGACCACGCAAAACGTCAGGGCCACGAACATGGTGCCGCCCACGATGGTGTTCAGGTCCAGCGTCAGAAAGGCGTTGGCCAGGTAGCGTCCCAGGCCCGGCCAGGAGAAGATGGTCTCGGTGAGGACCGAGCCCTCCAGCAGCAATCCATACGTCAGTCCGACCACCGTGACCGTGGGCACCATCGCATTCCGCAGGGCGTGGCGGGTGATTACCAGAAACTCGCCGAGCCCCTTGATCCGCGCCGTCTTCACGTACTCCTGCGACAGCACCTCCAGCATGCTGGACCGCGTGATGCGCGAGATCCCCGCCACGCCGACCAGGCCGAGGACCGACGCGGGCATGATCAGGTGCGTGATGGCGTCCCGGAACACCGCCCAGTCGCGGGCGATGACGCTGTCGATGAGGAGGACGCCGACGACGCGAGGCGGCTCGATCAGCATGATGTCCAGCCGTCCCGGCTCGGGAAGCCAGCCAAGCTTGAAATAGAACACGAGCATCAGGACCAAGCCCAGCCAGAACACCGGCGTGGAGACCCCGACCAGGCTGAGGACCCGGCAGAACTGGTCGATGAATCGGTTCTTGTACACGGCGGACAGGACACCCAACGGGATGCCGACGCAAATACCCAGGAAGATGGCGAAGGTCGCCAGCTCGAGGGTCGCGGGAAAGTACGTCAGAATATCCTGAAGCACCGGCCGGCTCGTCTGGAACGAGACCCCGAGGTCGCCGCGGCCGAGACGGGCCACGTAGCGGCCGAACTGGATGTAGAGCGGCTGGTCGAACCCGTACAAGGTCCGTAACCGCTCAACGGTTTCGGGCGGCGCCTGCGGGCCGGCCAGGGAGGCGAGGGGGTCCAGGGGGATCACCAGCGAGGTGAAGAACGTCATCACCATGATGCCGGCAAGGGTGATGGTGAGCGTCACCAGCCGGCGGAGGAGATACCGACCCACGAACCCTCCAGGCTACAGTGCCAAGACCAAGACAATGAAAAATCCAAAACCGACAACGGACAACCGGTCAATCGTTCTGACCGGTTTTGCATTGTCCGTTGTTCATTGTCCATTCCATGGGGGAATGCGCGCGCGAACCGCGCGCATTCCCCCATGGAGTTATTTTTTCGTGACGGTGTAGAACTTCGTCAGTTGTGGATTGGGGCCGACCTTGAGGTCCTGCACGGTGTTCCGGACGGCATGGAGGAACATCCGCTGATACAGGAAGGCAAACGGCCCTTCCTCCTGGATGATCTTGTTGGCGGCCTGGTACATGGCAATGCGCTTGCCGTCGTCCATTTCCTGGCCGGCCTCCTGGATCATTTTGGCCGTCTTGTCGTTCTCGTAGGCGTTCCGGTAGGCGATCTGCTTCGACGTGTGATCCGCGAACGGCTGCGCGTTCGTGTGCGGATCGTTGTAGTCGGGGCCCCAGCCGCCGAGGAACAGGTCCGTCTTCTGGGCCCGGTAGAGCGGCATGAGCTGGGAGCCCACCATCTTGTTGAGATTGACCTTGATGCCGATCTTGGCCAGCGAGGCCTGGATGACCTGGGCCACCTCCGGCCGCGGGGAGGCGTCGTTGTGGTACATGGTGGTCTCGAACCCGCTGACGCC
>Ga0316622_100000275_pt1 | contig 28503 bp, 16 predicted proteins | sample OWC_Aug_OW2_C1_D_FD_207646 | JGI IMG/M metagenome (GOLD analysis project Ga0316622, IMG submission 207646) | Wetland soil microbial communities from Old Woman Creek delta, Ohio, United States - OWC_Aug_OW2_C1_D5_C | ecosystem: Environmental > Terrestrial > Soil > Wetlands | place: USA: Ohio... | reverse complement strand
AGGGCGAAACGCTGGCTGAACGGTGCCGCCGCTGCTGTCCCCTTCCGGCGCCGGAGCTACTGGAGATCGCTGTCCAGACGGCGGACGGATTGGCGGCCGCTCATGCGCACGGGATCGTCCATCGGGATCTCAAGCCTCAGAACGTGATGGTCAAGTCCGACGGCCAGGTCAAGATCCTCGACTTCGGCCTCGCGAAGCCGTTCGCGCCGCAGGCGCACCATCCGGACGATGCGGTGACGGAACCGGTCCTGACGGTGCGCCAGCCGTCGCTGGCCGGGACCGTCGCCTACATGTCGCCGGAGCAGGCGAGTGGGCGGCCGGTCGATTTCCGCTCCGACATCTTCTCCTTTGGAATCATGCTCTATGAAATGGCGCTGGGAAGACGACCTTTCCGGGGGATGACCATCTGGGAGATCCTGGCGAAGATCCAGACCGGGGAACCGGATCCTCCGGTCACCGCCGTGAGATCGGTTGTTCCGGGACTCGACCAGATCATCCATCGCTGTTTGAACAAGCCCCCTGAAGAACGCTACGCCGACACCCGCGACCTGCTGGCAGCTCTGAGAAATCTGAAGAAGATCTCCGAGAAGGGACCTCTGGCGCGTAGTTTCACGCCACGCAGGCGACGGATTCTGTGGGGAACCGCAGCGATCCTGACCGCGGCTGCAGTCGGCTGGTGGCTGGCCGGACAGCCGGGGATCGGACCGCAATCGGCCGCGTCCACGGTCCCTTACCTGGTCGTCGACGATTTCCGCAATCTGAGCGAGGACCCCGCGGGAGAGTATCTGGCACTCGGTCTGGCGGAGGCCGTGCGCACCCATCTGGCGTCTCTCGAGGGGATCCAGGTTGTACAACCCAAGGACAAGACCGGGGCGAAGCTGGCTCTGGAGGGAACGATTCAGCGTTCGGGAGAGGAGCTGCGCATCAGCTACAAGCTGATCGACCGCCGCAGCGGAGTCGTCCTGTCGGCGGCGATGGTCGAGGGGGCGATCGAGCACCTCTTCGCGTTGCAGGACCAGGTGACGCAGGCAGCCGGCCGGGCGCTGGCGGCCAGGTTCGACCTGCGCCCGCTCGTCGCCGAGCGCGAGGCGCCTACCGCCGATGTCTCCGCCTACGACTACTATCTCCAGGCGCGGGGATATCTGCAGCGGCCGGCCGACCAGGAGGATCTGCAGATCGCCGCCGATCTCTTCCTGCGCGCGCGGCAGCAAGACCCGCACTTCACGCGGGCCTTGGCTGGTCTGGGAGAGACCTACTGGAGACTCTTCGAAGAGACCAAGGATCCCACGTGGGTACGCAAAGCCGAAGAAGTCTCGGCCGAGGCCTTGGCCGAGGATCCCTCTCTGGCGGAGGTGCAGATCACCCTGGGGACGATCTACCAGGGCACCGGCCGCTACCGGCAGGCGGCGGACGCCTTCGCGCAGGCGAGCCAGCTCGATCTGCAGAGCGCCCCGGCTCTCGTGGGGCTCGCGCGCGCCCACGTGGCTCTGGGAGAGCTGGCTGATGCGGAGAAGATCTTCCTCGAAGCGATCCACAGACGGCCGGGTGATTGGCGCAGCCATAGCCAGCTCGGCGCGTTCTATGCAAGCCAGAACCGCATCCCGGACGCGGTGCGATGCTTTCAGTGCGTCGTCGAGTTGACGCCGGACAATGCTCGGGGCTTCTCGAATCTGGGCGCCGTGCTCCTGCAGGCCGATCGGCATGCCGAAGCCGTCGCGGCCCTCGAGCGTTCCATCGAGCTCGAACCGAATTATCGCGCTTTCACGAATCTGGGCACCGCGTATCGGTACGAAAGCCGGTACCCCGAGGCGGTGCGCAGTTATCAGGAGGCCCTGGCGCTGGATCCCCGCGACTACCGGGTTTGGGGGAACCTGGCGTCGACCTACGCGCTGATGGAGGGCCGCAAGGCAGAGGCCGACACCGTCTGGACGCGGGCGCTGAAGCTGGTCGAGGAACTGCTCCCCGTCAACCCGAACGATGCCATCCTGCACGCAGCGCGAGCGCGGTTCCTCGCCGCCGTGGGCCGCCATGAAGAAGGGCGCCAGGAGATCGCGCGGGCCTTGGCCCTGGCGCCGGATCGGGGCGAGGTGCTATTCTGGGCGTCGTCGGTCTTTGAGAGCATGGGCGATCGTGATTCCGCGTTGGACGCGGTCAGGCGAGCGATGGCAGCCGGCACACCCGTGGAGATGTGGCGCAAGGAACCCTCGCTGAAGAGTATCGTGTCCGATCCGCGTTTCGATCGCCTCGTCTCGGAGGCCCGTCGCTAGACCTGCCGCCGAATGTGAGCGCAAGGAGAGGAATTCAGCTTCGAACGTGGAGGGGCGCCATGCAATCCAAGATCTATGTCTATCGGATCACGACCGGGGTCGGCACGATGGTCATCTGGCCGACGGTTCATCGCGTCCATGTCGGCGACACGGTCCGTTGGGTGACCGATGGCGCAGCGCTCAGCATCGCTTTCGCCCCCGGAAGCGAGGGCGCCGTGCAGTTCGGCCAACAGCCTGGCCCGGGCACGCTGGAAGGCAGGGCTGCCGTCGAGGGCTACCACAACTTCGCCGTCATGGCGTGGCAAGCCGAGAAACCGCCGATTTGTGACGTCGCCGTGCTGATCATCGACCCGTAGATCGAGAACGCGGCGCCCTGGCTGCTCCGCTACTGCACGACCGCGAGCCGCGTCACTCCCCGCGCGCCCGGGGTTTCCAGGCACGCGAAGTAGGTCCCATTCTCGACCCGGCGCCCGGAGTTGTCGCGTCGATCCCATTCCCAGGTCACCAGCTCGCCGTCGATCGCACCATCGTGCAGCGTGCGCCTCGCGCGGCCGGCGGCATCCACGATGCGCAGCCGTGCGTGCACCACCGCCGGCCCGTGGTACTGCACCCACGTGCGCTCGCTCATCGGGTTGGGTCGCGCCCGCAGATCTGACAGAGCGGTCGCGAGCTCGGGCACCGATGTCGCGAGAACCGTGTTGCGGAAGAGGTAGTTGCCGACCGTGGGGTCCCAGTTCGTCACCCCGAGATCCAGGTCGACGGAGTAGGAGTAGTGGATCCGCACGTTTCCCTGGCCCGGAGGCGGCGGGGACGCGAGGGAGATCCAGCCATTGCCTAGGTGCACCGCGTAGGCGTCCGCCGACTGGGGCACGCCGTCTACCCACACCCCGTCGACGGAGTAGACCGGCGCGGTCCCCAGAGGGAAGAAGGTGCGCGCGCCGTCCCCGCTCGCGATCGTGCGTCCGGTGTCGCGCAGACCGTCCAGGTCCACGTCGCCCCAGAACATGTTCTCGATCACGCTGCTCGTGGAGCTGGTCCAGACCGGCTGGCTGGTGAGCGCGCCTCCGGTGTTTTCGTATATCCGGCAGTTGCCCCACCAGCGACCGGCGGCCAGGTCGGGATCACCATCGAGATCCAGATCGATCCAGGAGACATGCGAGCCGTAGCCGCCGTTGAACGAGATCCAGGCGGGAGTCGGGCTCAACGTGCCGCCCGTGTTGGCGTACACCTTGAACCGTCCCTCCCCCCCGAGCTGGTTGTTGTCCGCCACCGCCAGCTCGGGGAAGCGATCGCCGTCCCAGTCGCCGAACGCGGTCGTGTTGCCGGATTGGGGCAGATCCGTGCTTTCCCAGGAGGCCGTCGTCGCCAGGCCACCGCCCGCCGTCTGGGCGTTGAGGTAGACGCGCATCGGAGAGGTCGTGCCGCAGAACGCGAGGTCCATGTCGCCGTCATCTTCGATGTCACCCCAGCAGACATCGAGCGCGTACCCGAGTTCGCTCGACTCCCAGGAAGGCGAGGCCTCCAGCGTTCCTCCCTGGTTGAAATAGACACGCTGGTATTCAGGGTGCGATTGGTAGTCGTCTCCGCACGCACACGCGAGATCGAGATCCCCGTCGCCGTCGGCGTCGCCCAGGGCGACGGAGAAACAGTAGACGCGGTCGGCCGCGATCCAGTCGGGCAGCAGATGAAACCCGCCCGCGCCGTCGTTCAGGTAGACCTTGACGCGCCCCGGTTCGCTGAAGCCCGCCGGCCCGATGTAGACCCCGACCGCGACATCGACGAGGCCATCCCCGTCGATGTCGCCGCAATCGAGGTGTCCGTGATAGTCGATGTCCGAGGCGCTCCACGTTGGCTGTGCCGGCAGGGTTCCATCGGCCTGGTTGTGGTAGATGACCAGGCTCTGCCGGGCCATGTCGTTGCCGTTGGTGACGACCATGTCGAGCCAGCCGTCGCCGTCGACATCGGCCCACGCTCCCCCCGTGGCGTAGTGACCGTCGGGCACCGAGGTCCACGCAGGCATGCTCTCCAGTGGGATCACTCCCACCGCCGCCGGCACTGAGAGCATGAGGAGAAGCCCGGCGAACAACGATGCAAGGCAGCCCCGGATGGCGTGCGGCCGAATGGCGCTCATGCTACTTCTCCTGACTCAAGTGATGGCTGCCGCCTGGGCGCCAGCGCATGATTCGGGATCAACGTGGGGCCGAACAGCCTCCAGGCGGGATTATAGCATCGGAGCGGGCGGACCGGCCATCGCGGCTACCCACACTCACGTTCAGGATCGGGGCTCTGCCGCGCATCCGGACAACTCTCACCGGAACGAGCGCGGGGCCTTGGGTCGCGGGCCAGGGAAATCATCCGGCGGTCAGCGCCGCCAGCAGGCTCGACCTCGCCGGGGCTCCCGCTGAGCTCTCGAAGGATCGGCGCACGCGGGCGAAGCCACCGTGCGTTTCAATGGTCACTGCGCGATTCGTCGTGCCTGACAGCCGCCTTGGGCGTGCGGTCGGCCCGGAACAGGCCCCAGTGCTTCTCGACTTCCTCAGGGTTGTCGCCGCCCTTCCAGTTCTCGTCGAAGGCCTCGAAGAAGAAGGTGGAGACTCTCTCCACGGAAGCCCATGTTCGCACGTCCGCATAGTAGACGGCTTGTTCGGTCTCACCGGGTGTGCCCTTGATCAGGCGGGCCTGCTCGCCCTCGCCGGCCGCTGCCGTGGCCCAGCCCGTCTCGCCGATCACCACGAGACGGTCAGGATGTACGGACCGCACGGCCGCCAGCTGTTCGCGCAACCAGGGCAGCGCGCCTGACAGTGGCTGTCCGTTCCAGAGCGGGTGAGCGTGGATGGTGACGAAGTCGATTTCTCGCGCCAGGGTCCGGCTCTCGGGCTTGACCCAATACTGGTAGTCGTCGGCGGTGGTCACCGGAATCGCCACTGCGGCGCGGACCCGTCGGATGTGGTCGATGAGGATGTCGAGCGGGCTGGGATGGGGAGACCAGAACACCTGCGTCTCATTGCCCACGCACACGGCCGCGACGATGTCCGGATACTCGGCGGCAAGCGTGATGGCCGCCTCGGTCTCGCGCCGATTGGCGGCCGCGGCTTCGGAGCGCCTCTCGACCACGGCCCCACGTTCGTCGCGCACTTCCTCGGCGGCGATCCAGACGCCCAGCATCACTTTCATGTCCAGGCTGTCTGCGCGGATCGCTGCGAGCACCTTGCCGCCGAACTCGCCCGAGCCGTAGAGCCGCAGCAGGCTCCAGTGAGGGAGCATCTGGTGGAGATCTTCGCGGATCTGGGCCGTGGTGGGTGTCGGCCCGCCCGGCCATTGACCGTCACGGTGAGGGCCATAGCAGACGCCATTCCCCAGCCAGCGGTTCCCGCTGTGGAACGGAAAGGCACGCGGAGAAGGCGACGCTTCATCGCCCGCGACCACGTACTCCCGGGAGCGGCCTGCAGGCGGGGCATCGGGCGGGCGAGCCCAGCCAGCCAGCGCCAGGAGAATCAGGGGAGTGGCGAAGACGGCCAGGCCGATCTCATGTGGCGGCATGGTGACATCACCCCCGGTGGGCTCCTGATGACCATCCACAGACCACATCTTTGTCCGAACGCCGAACAAAGTACCAGGATACGACCCCTCCGTCAATGGGGTTGGACGTCCGGCTGTCCAGGGCGGCCCTTGACCTGCTGAGAAGCCGGCCTCCGACGGCCCGGAAACTCGGTGGCGCCGGAGGGGGTATCCGAACGCATTGGGAGAAGTGGCCATTCCGGTACCCGGAATGCTCACATGGGACTTGATTCGGTCTCCGAACATAGTTTATGATCATGGCATCGGGATCGCTCCCGACGAGCCACTCGCCATTGACTGGAATCGGACTTCTCTGAAGGAGGGTAACCACCATGTCCAGACTCTTGAACGTTCTCATCGTGGTCCCGATGCTGGCCTGCCTGACTCCGTTGCCCGGCCTGGCGCTGGCGCCCTACAGTCAGGATTTCGAAGGATTGGATGCGGGATACGCGGGCGCGCTGGCCGATGATGGCTGGTGGGTCTACGGGAATGTCTTTGGCCCCGACTGGAGCTACTGGTACGGATACGGTCCTTTTCCCGCGCCCAACCACAGTCTCGCCTTCTCGCAGATCGTCATCGGAGAGGGTGGACCCGACCAGGGCGCTCAGGCGCTGGTGGTCTTCAGCGACTATCAGAACGGCGACCACGCCAACGGCGCCCACATCGAATCCAACGTCTTTCAGGAGCAGATCATCGGCGCCGGCGACGTCGGCCAGACCTGGGACTTCGATTTCCAGGCCAAGCTCGGCAATCTCGAGGGTGCGACGACCGCCTTGGCCTTCATCAAGACCCTGGATCCGAACAGCGGATACGCGATGACCAACTTCATCACCGTGGACATGACGAACATCCCCGCGACCTGGTCAGACTACTCGCTGGCGATCGTGATCGATGAAAGTCTGGTGAACCAGATCCTGCAGTTCGGTTTTGCGAATACGGCCACGAATTACGAGGGGTCGGGGGTGTTCTACGACAACATCAACTTCCGCATCGACGTCCCCTCCCCGGCGGAGCCCGCGACCTGGAGCAAGGTGAAGGCGCTATACCGTTGATGGGAGTCAGCCGTTTCGACCGCGGAGAGGGCCCGGCGCTGCCGGGCCCTTTTGCATGCCCCTCGTTTCGTCCCCGGCGGATGGAACGATCTGCGCGCGATCGTAAAGGGATCCGCTACATGGAGCCAACCGTCACCTGATGAGGACCACTCGCCGGGTCTCCGTGAAGCCGGCTCCTTTCAGCCGGATCAGGTAGACGCCAGAGGTCGCGGGCCGCGCCCCATCATCCCGCCCCTCCCAATCCACCGCGTGCGCTCCCGCCGCAAGAAAGCCCCTGGCGAGCGTGCGCACTCGACGGCCGCCGGGAGAGAAGACGCCGAGATCGACAAACGCTCCGCGGGCCAGATCGAACCGAACGGTGGTCCGGGGGTTGAGGAGACTCGGTTCGGCCGGCAGCAACCGCGCGCCCGGCTCGGAAGTCGATGCCCAATCGCTCTCTCCCCTGTCGGCGACGACGCCCTCGGGAACGAAGGTGAAATCCAGGCACACGACCTCTTGGTCAGCGGCCGGGTTGTCCGCGAGCTTCCACAGGTTCAGGTGCAGGCGCGGCTGTTCGGGCCGCGGGACGTGGGGCCCGGTGTAGGTCCAGGCGTGGATCGTCGTCGCCTCCGACTCATCGGCAGGCCCTCCGCGCCACGCGCGGAACTCGACCCGGTCGGCGAGCCAGCGCATGGCGTGGCTGGTCACCTCCGCCTCACCGAACGCCGCGTCGAACCGATCGAGGTTGCCGGGATAGTCGTACGGTTGCGCGACGAACTGGCCGATTTCGGCTTCCGGGTCCCCCCAACGACTGTATTCGATGTCGATCTCGTTGTACGGATTCCACCAGAGGTAAGCCTCGTCCCAGCAAGGGCCGTACTGCCAGAGGAAGATGCCGAACACCGCCCGGGGATCGACGAGGTCGAGGCGTCCTACCGTGGTCACGATGTAGTCGCCGTAGCCGAGGGTGTCCTCGAGAGCCACCTCCGTGCTGGCCCAGGTCCCAGCGCGTTCGGTGAGGGTCAGGTGCAACCGCCCTTCTCCGTCCACCCAGACGCAGTCGGATGCGTCGCAGTAGACGTTCGGGCCGGGGCCGTAGTAGCCCGGGCCCTTGACCCTCCATGCACGGCCGGCGAAGTCGAGGACCGTTCCGCCCGGGAAGTCGTTCCATTGCACTTCATCGATCGTCGGAGGGCTCGTGCTGTAGATGGTCACTTGATCGTAGTAGACATCGGGCGAGGGGTCCCCCGGTCCCTGCAGAACACCCAGGAGGAAGTGGATGGCGACCGTCCCCGCTGGGGCCGGATCGCTCAGCACCGCGAAGTCGATGTAGGTGTCCGTCGGCGTTCCCGGGCCGGCGACCGTGAAGGAGTCGTAGTCGATGAGCTGGCCGCCTGCGTCGCGCCATTCGACATTGACGAGGGCGCGGCACTCGCCCGTCAGGGGCTTCCCCGCGGGATGCCGGACGTGGCCTGTAGCCTCCCACCGCTCTCCAGGCTCGCTGTCCAGACGCTGCCAATAGCCGGACACATCCCAGCCCCCGTTGTTGGGGCCGCTCACCCGCGCCGCCTGCGCGCCGTGGGTGGCTATCGTGACCAGTCCGAACGCACCGAACTGGTTCCAACCGCCGAACACGACACCCCCCGACCCTCCCAGCTCGAAGCTCGGATTGGCTAGGATGCACTGGCCGGACGCCTGCCCGGCGATTGCCCCACCGAGCCCAAGGAGCAGGGCCAGCATGCGGATGATTCCACGGGAAAATCCGTTCAGTTTCATTCCAGGCTCCCAGCGTGGACGCCGGTCGGTTCCCTCTGCGAATCGGCTCCTCCGGGAATCGGTCCTCTCCAGCAAGAGGAGCCGCTCACTCTCGCAAGAGGACCTCGTCAGGGATGCCGACCCGGACATGGTCGATACGGCCGCTTCGGTCGAAGATCTCGGACGCGAGATCGGCGCAGAGAGTCGTACCCGCCCGAACCTGCGATGATCCGTCGGCAAACGTGACTCGGACCCAGGGCTCCGCGTCGACCCGCTCGTAGACCACCGGAACCTGACAGAACGTGAATGCGAGACTGCCCGCGGGAAGGGCGAACGTCCGCCTCCTCCCCTCGACATCGAAGCACGAAAACTCGGACGGCACGGCGAGGAACTCGTCGGCACGCAGCAGGCGAGGCCGGAAACGAACCGCCCCCGCCTCGACGCAGACGCCCAGATCGCCGAGCCGCGTGATGATCTCCTCCTTCACCTGGCCGGTCATGCCCGGCTGCTTCGCGCCGCCCGATGCCGGCGTGTGCGAGTAGGGGTCGGTGGGAAAGGCGCCGAACTCGGCGACCGTCTTCCGGTATCCCAGTCCGGATTGGACCCGGAAGTACATCCTGGTCAGGCCCTGGCGGACGGCTGCCGGCAAGCCGGCTCGCTCGGCACTCACGAGAGTCTCCTGAACGGCCAGGAGCAGTTTGGCGATCATGTGCCAGTAGACGCAGCCGATCCCCTCATAGCTGTACATGGCGGCCGAGCGGCCGGGATAGGATCGATGGCCAAAGACGCTCTCGAACAGATCCAGGACGGCGGATCGATCCCGGACGACGGCTTCTGACCAGACCGGCTGGCGAGCAAGATCGTCCAGGGCAACCGCGACATCCCGGGCGCTCCGGAAGTCGCCTTGGAAGCGGCCCATTCCCGATGCATCCCGAACCACCAGCGACTGGTTTCCGGCGCTCAGCAGGTCGCGCAGCAGGGAGATCGCGGCGATCTTCTCGTCAGGGACGACATTCCTGGCGAGGAATCCGGGCAATTCCCGTTCGGGGTAGAGCATGAAGCTGCGCTGGTCGGCGCGGTAGAGGGCGCTCGCAAAAAGCCGTTCGAGAATCGCGAGACATTGTGCCGGCCTGACGGCGCCGGAGCTGAGCACGGCGACCTGGCCTTCCAGCATCTCCTGCAGATGCGTAACCGCGACCGCGGTGCCGTCGGCCGAAAACTCCAGCTGGTTGTAGGTATGGTAGAGCCCGTCCGCGCGTCGATTGGCCGCGATGGAATGATCGATCCACTCCAGCGCCGTGTGGCACAACCCCGCGACCCTTCGCGTCGCGAGCTTGCGCCGCCCTGAAAACCCGTGCGCGTAGACCGTCTCGCGGTAGCTCGAGAATGCGCCGCCCAGAGCGTCCATGATCTTCTTGCGTACGCGTGGGTCGAGGTCGCCGTCCGCCGTCGCCCTCCCCTCCTCCTGCAGGATCCCGGCGACCCGATCGAACCACTCGACGACCTCCGCGGAAACGGGCAACTCCCGGTCGGTCGTCGCGCCCAATCGGTCGGCGAGGAAGGCCAGATACCGCCGGAGGTGGCAGAGGGTGACCACCGACACGCTGCCGCCGCCGAGCGCATTGTTCGCGTCGTTCCATTCCGGCCGCTGCGTGTTCATCCAGATGCCGGCGCCCGGGATCAGGTTCGACAGCTTGGACAGGGCGGCGACGAGCAGCTTCTCCAGGAGATTCGCGTGGTAGACCGCACCGTCCAGACCGGCCAGCAGTCTGCCGTCGGTTCCCATGCGCGCGACGCGCTCGTCGATGCGCGACGTGTGTTCGCTGTCGAAGACGATGGTTGCCCGGGGATCCCGCAGGATCTCCCCGTACGCCTTGATGCGGTAGGGAACATCGGCGTAGCTGAAGATCTCCGCGTCGAGCATCGCCGGAAGGGCGGGCGGATCGTGACGGTCCAACGCCTCGAGCAATCGCAGCAGGTAGACGATCTGGTGGTCTCCCCAGTAGCCGATGTTGCTCCAGGGATCGCCCGGCGAGGGGACCTCCCAGTCCACCCCTTCCCGCGTGATGCGGTAAGGATTGAATCCGTCCACGGTCGACGCGTTGACGAAGCGGGCCACCATGCTCGGCAGGAACCTGGGGAAGGCCGTGCCCAGAGCCTCCCAGTTCTGGAAGATGTCCCGCCAATTGCCTTCGTGGTGCAGGACGCGCTCGCCGTTGCGGTCCCGCACCCGAATCTCGAAGCGGTTCCAGGGCCGGCTGGGGTCTCCATGGCGCCGGCCGAAGTACAGCGGAAGGTATTCGTAGGACAGTCGCGCGAAGTCGGCGTCCCCGGTCTCACGCGCCATCTCGTGAAGCCTCTGGACCGGCAGTCGGGGCGGAGACTCTGCGAGCCGAGGTCCATGACGGCCGGCGACGGCTCGATTGCGCACACCGAGGAAATCGACGAAGTCGGCGACGGGCACATCGTTGTTCTGCGAGAAGACTCCCCCGCGCATGTTGTTGAACAGCACGTTCAGGAAGTGATGCGACCAGCACTCCGGACAGCCGGAGAGCTGCAGGCCGTCGGCGCTGGCGACGCTTCGCCGCAGGCTCTCATCCGCCCGGCGCAGGCTTGCACCGACGCGCCTCGCCAGGTCCTCTCCGGCCAGCAAGGGCCGGCGCAGCTCCGCGATCTCGGCATGATCGCGTCCGACATCGGCCGCGAGATGCCACCGCGACACCTGTCCGGGCTCCAGATCGAGGGATGTGCTCACCAGGTAGTTGCCGCGACGGCCGTTCAGGACGCCCTTCTCCGGAACCGGTCGCCCCCGCCGGAAGGCGTCGATCGCCTTGAGCGACAGGTGGACCCGGAATTGCCGCAGCCCGCAGCACCAGACCGTGTTGGCCCGCAGCACCTCGAGCGCCTCCGGCCGGTCTGTGATGCCTGCGGTCAGAGAGAAGATGCCGAGGCCGGTCTCACGGTCCACTTCGCTTTTCTTGTAGGCGTCGACCAGGTTGCTCGCCTGCTGCTGCAGGACGAGCGGGGCGCCCCAGGGGAGGACGTTCCGCAGGCCGTCCAGCACGCGCGTCCGTGCGGAGACCCCGCCCAGGTTCTCCAGGGCCGCCGTGCGCACCCAGCCGAACTCATCGCATCCGGCCCAGGAGTAGCGAAAGGCCAGGTTGAGGTCGTGGTGGATTTCCTCGAAGACGATCCGGTTGCCGCTGGAGTTCCTGTAGAGGTTCCGCTCGATTCCGCAGTCCGCGGCGGCCACCTCCGAGAACGGCTCCCAGAGCCTCGCCGCGCCCGCCTTGCGCTCGACGCGGATCAGGGTGAGCGGCCCCGTATGGTGGTGGGCATCGTAGAGGCGGTCGCTGGTCAGGTAGGGAAACAGGCTCCCGTCCGCGTTGACCCGGCCGGCCGTCAGCCCGCCGCTGGAGGCGATGAACATCCAGAGGTCGGTGTCGCTGGCAAGATTCACAAGAAACGGATCGAGCAGGTGGTAGGCGGAGATCCGGTAGGCCTGCTCCCCGTCCAGCGGGACGAAGGCGCCCGACGGCATCGCGGGTAGGGCCGCAACCGCCGAAGAGTGGAGAGCGCGTTCGGATGGCTGTCCTGCAGGCACCGTCCGGCCTCGCTGATCCGGGGCCCGGCTAGCCGGCCTCCGGCAGGTGGAGATCCTAGTCCGCCAGGACCATGCGGCCCGACATCTCGCCGGACGCGGTCTTCAGCGAGTACCAGTACAGACCGCTGGGCGCGGGACTTCCGTCTGAAGTCCGCCCGTTCCAGATCACGTGGTGGCTACCCGCACCGAGCTCTCCCCGGCGCAGGGTCGCGATCCGCCGTCCGCTGAGGTCGACAACGAAGAGCTCGACGGGGCCGGGCCGATCCAGTGAGAAGTCGATGCGCGTGTCCGGATAGAAGGGATTCGGGTAGTTCTGCTGGAGCGTCGCGCCGGCGATCGTCGGCGTCTCCGGCACGTCCACGGAGCCGACCCACTCGAAGACGATATTGTCGTAGAAGATGGCCGACCCCTCGTAGTACGTGGCCGTATTCGCAAAACCGATCTGCAAGATCTGGTTCACGAGGGTCTCGTTGATGGTGATCGTCAGCGAGTAGCCTCCCCAGGTGTCCGGGATGGCCGTCATGTCGGCCGTGATGAAGTTCGTCAGGGCGTAGCCGCTGCTCGGATCCAGGGTCTTGATGAACGCCACCGCCGTCGAACCGCCAGCAATGTTGCCCCGCTTGGCCTGGAACGCGAAGCGCCAGATGTCCCCGATGTCCCCGGAGCCGATCAGCTGCTCTTGGTAGACGTTGGACTCGATCAGGCGGCCGACGGCGTGATCGCCGTTCTCATAGTCGCTGAAGACGACGAGAACTTGTTCGCCCTGCTCCGTTCCACCCTCTCCGAGGACGATCTGCGAGAAGGCGAGACTGTGATTGGGCGCAGGAAAGGGACCATAGCCATAGATGTAGGTGCCCTCGGACGTGAAGACATTGCCGTACACCAGCCAGCCGTCCCCGGACAGCGCCGTGGGACTGGATTGGATCAGATCCTCGAAGTTCTGTGAGTAAGGCTCCACCGCATGGCCCACTGCGGGAATCAGGCCAAGCAGGATGGCGGCCACCAGACAGTCGATTGCTCTGGGCATATCCGGCCTCCCTTGGAAGAATGTCCGCTCGTTCCTGTTGAGCGCCCGGCGGCACCCTGGTATCATACACTATGTTCGGCGTCCGAACAAAGCTTTTTGGATCGGTCTCCGGGACCCAGTTCGACCTACGAGCTGCCATCGAGCACCCGAAAGCAGGTGGGCGGATGCCTGTTCTCCGCTTCTCAGACGACTTCTTCTGGGGCGTGGCCACCTCGGCACAGCAGATCGAGGGGGCCTGGAACGAGGATGGGCGCGGGGAATCAATCTGGGACCGGTTCGCCACCGTCGCCGGGAACATCGAGGACGGCTCCCTACCCCGCACGACCTGCGATCACTACCATCGCTGGCGGGACGACCTCGGGCTGATGCGCTGGCTGGGGATCTGCGCCTACCGGTTCTCCACGGGCTGGTCCCGCATCATGCCCGCGGGCAGAGGAAAGCCAAACCCGGTCGGGCTCGACTTCTACGAGCGGCTCGTGGACGCGTTGCTCGCATCGGGCGTCGAGCCGTTCCTCACCCTCAACCACTGGGACATGCCCCAAGCGCTGCAGGAGCGGGGGGGCTGGCCGTCGCGCGAGACCTGCGGCGCGTTCGTCGAGTATGCGGCGGCCGTCGTTGGCAGGCTCGGCGATCGCGTGCGCCGCTGGGTGACGCACAACGAGCCGTGGTGCGTGGCCACGCTGGGGTACGAGGAGGGCTCGCACGCTCCCGGCGGGCGTGATCCGAAGGAGGCCTTGCAGGCGGCCCATCACCTGCTGCTCTCGCACGGACAGGCCGCCGAGGTGATCCGGGAGCTGGCAGCGAACGCCGAGGTCGGCATCGTCCTCAACTTGTCACCCGCACGGCCGGCCTCGCCCGCGGACGCCGACCGCGACGCCGCCCGCCAATTCGATGGATTCTTCAATCGCTGGTACCTCGACCCGCTGCTTCGCGGCCGATATCCGGCCGACGCCGTCGCAGACCGCGTGCGCTGGGGCCACCTGCCGGGGAAGGACCTGCCGTTCGTCCGGGATGGCGACCTCGATCGCATCCGGGCGCCTCTGGACTACCTCGGGGTCAACTACTACAGCGGCACCATGCTCGCAGCCGGGCCCGACGGCCGGCCACGGGCGGTGGCCGCGGTCCCGCGCGAGGAGTTGACCGAGATGGGATGGGAGATCCGTCCCGGCGGTCTCATCGAGGTGCTGGAGCGCGTCACGCGGGATTACGACGTGGCGGCCCTCTACATCACCGAGAACGGGGCCGCCTTTCCGGATCCCCTTCCCGCCGGGGGCCGCATCGCCGATTGCCGGAGGGTGGCCTACCTGCGCGATCACCTGGTGGCGGCTCAGCGCGCCATATCCCGGGGCCTTCCGCTTCGCGGGTACTTTGCCTGGACGCTGATGGACAACTTCGAGTGGAACCACGGCTTCACCCGGCGCTTCGGCCTGTTCGGCGTGGACCGCGCCACCGGGAAGCGTATTCCCAAGGACAGCGCTTTCTGGTATCGGGAGACCGTCGTTGCGCGCGCGGTCGAGGACGGAGGCCCAGAAACATGAGGAGGGTTCCTTGACAAAGCCCCGCATCCACCTGTCCCGGCTCTACCGGCGTCACGGCATCGCGGCGGTCCAGAGGGCCGCGCTCCAGGCGGTGCTCGTATCCGGGATCTGCGCCGCCGCGGCGGCCGACCAGACCGTGCGCGTCATTGCGGATGCCGGCGGCCAGCACCTGCAGGTCGATGGCCGCGACTTCATGGTGGTCGGCATGAACTGGGACTACGTGCCGATCGGCGAGAACTACCTCTACAGCCTGTGGAGCCAGCCGGACGAGGTGATCGTCGCCGCCCTGGCCCGGGAAATGCCGCTCCTGCAGGACCTGGGCGTCAACACCATCCGCCAGTACGTGGGGATCCCGGCGCGGTGGATCCGCTACATCTATGAGCAGTACGGCATCCGCACCGTGCTCAACCATACCGTGGCCCGGTACGGGTACACCCTCGACGGCGTGTGGATTCCGGCGGTCGACTACTCCGATCCTCGCCTGCGTGACGCGCTGAAGAACGAGATCGCGACCATGGTCGAGGAGTTCCGGGACACGCCGGGACTGCTGATGTGGCTGCTGGGAAACGAGAACAACTACGGCCTCAGCTGGTCGTCCTTCGAGATCGAGGCGCTGCCCGAAGGAGAGCGCCAGGCGGCGCGGGCACGCCATCTCTACTCGCTCTTCGACGAGATTGCCGTGGAGATCCAGCGGCTGGACTCCCGCCACCCGGTAGCCATCGCCAACGGCGACGTCCAGTACATCGACATCATCGCCGAGGAGTGCTCCCATCTCGACGTCCTCGGGACGAACGTCTACCGGGGCGTTTCCGCCCGCGACCTCTTCGACGTGGTCGCCGAGAAGCTGCAGTTGCCGGTGCTGCTCACCGAGTTCGGCGCCGACGCGTACAACGCCAAGGAGATGCGCGAGGACCAGGCCGTGCAGGCCCGCTACCTGGTGGGCCAGTGGCGCGAGATCTACGAGCAGTCGGCCGGCAAGGGCCGGGCGGGCAACGCCATCGGCGGTCTGATCTTCCAGTGGAGCGACGGCTGGTGGAAGTTCGGCCAGGAAAGCCGCCTCGACATCCACGACACCAACGCCTCGTGGCCCAATGGGGGCTACGCGGAGGATTTCGTCCAGGGCGAGAACAACATGAACGAAGAGTGGTGGGGCATCACCGCGAAGGGACTCCCGGATCATCGCGGCCTGTACGAGATCTACCCCCGCGCCGCATTCTACGCACTGCGACAGGCGTTCACTCTCGATCCCTACGCTCCCGGCACGGACCTGGGCGCCATCCGCGCCCACTTCGACGCCGTCCGACCGATGGCGGCAGAGGTGGCTGCCCGGGGCAGTCGCGCCGCACTGCTCGCCGAGACGAGCAGTCGCGTCCGGCTCGCCGGCGCTCGTCTGGAACTCGAGACCTTCCACACGGGGGGAGAACGTGTCAGCACGCCCGAGGCGGAACAGGAAGGCACCGCGCTGCCCGCCTTTCGGGGCTTCGACCACCTGGAGTCGTTCTACTTCGATGTCGAGGCCACGCCCGCCCAGAACGTCACCGGACGCGTGTCGGTCAACGTCCTGGGCAACGTGCCGCGCAACCCGATTGACGAGATCTTCTACGAGAAACGCGGGCAGTCCCGGACCCTCGCCGGCGACAGCCAGACCCTCGACATCGAATCGCTGGAGCGGGTGAAGATCTACCGGGCGTCGGTCTCCTGGGCGGACCGATGGTTCCAGCTCGACGGCTTCTACCGGAGCGGACACCTGCACTGGGGCCACGAGGGCGATTTCTTCGGCCTGTACCGCGACGCCTACTACGGCGAGAACATCGACACCTACGACGCCGCGGCGCCTCTCGGATTCGAGTTGGGCGTCAAACGTCAGCTGTCGGGATTGAAGCTGGCCTTCGGCCCGCAGCTCTGGTGGGGCGCCAACCCGGCCTTCATGCTGAAGTATCAGCGACGGGTCGGACCCTTCGACGCCACGCTCGTCTACCACGAGGACATCGCGTCGCAATCGGCGGTCAGCACTTCGAACGCCATCCCGCTACCCCAGACCCGCAAGGTCTCGTTGCAGGCGTCCGCCCACCGCGGGCCGTGGGCCCTGGAACTGGGCACTCTGTGGTCGGGAGAGCCCAAGCTGGACGAGACCTTCCAATTGGTCGAGAAGGTGGACGGTGGCTACCGCATCCTCCAGGACCGGATCAAGACGGGCGACACCTGGGGCTTCAAGGGCAAGCTCACCCTCGAGCAAGGTCGCTTTCGCTGGTACGCTCAGGGGGCCTACATGGGCCTTGTGGCCGACGCCGGTCCCACCGAGGTCATCACCTTCACCGACTGGAACCTCAAGGACTCCGGCTCGGGCAACCAGAGAAACCTGCTGACGGGTTTCACCATCAACAGCGGTGACTTCCAATTCGGTCCGAACGTGTTGTGGCAGGTGCCCATCGTCGGCCCCATTCCCGGAGACGTGACCCCGCCCGGCCGGCCGCGCAACGTGCTGGACGACCCGTTCGCGGTACTCGGCAACCGTGAGACCGTCGGGGCGGAGATGCTGATCACCTACGATCCGACCCCGGCCACCTGGATGTGGGCCTGGGACAACGACGTTCGTGAGGATGCGACCTTGGCGGCCAGCTTCGGTCTCGTGTACCACGACCTGCGGGACACCCGGGACGCGGCGATCTTCATCGCCGAGGACGGCCGCACCACCTATCCGTTTCCCGGAGCACCGCCGCCGCACGAGCTGTGGGAGGCGCGCGTACGCATCGTCTCGCGGCTCGGTCCTGCAACACGGGTCGTGGCCAACATGTACGCTGGCGACGCCGAGCCCAGCGGCTACGACCCGTCCGGGGAGGACCGGACGCTCAACCGCGTCATCCGCCGGTACGGGGTGGAGGGGCGGGTCACCCATGGGCCGCTGGCCGTGGCCGCCTTCGCGAAAGCCAATGACTGGGGACCGTACGACTATCACCGCGACTTCAATCTGACCTTCCCGCTGCAGCTCATGGCGGACGTCTCCTACTCGCTGGGACAACCCCGCTGGTTCAGCCTGCCGCAGACGCGCCTGGGCGCACTGGCGAAGTGGCGTTCCCTGGACGTGGATTCGCCGAGATACAGCCCTACCGGTGGCGAGGCGCTGCCCGGCTACGAAGACGGAGAAGAGTGGGAGATCCGCACCTACCTGCACATGTCGATGTAGCGCCGCGGCGGGGAAGAGCCGGAGCAGAAGTCGGAGCTGAGGTCGAAGTAAAGCCGGAGCCGAAGCGAAGCCGGAGAAGAAGCCGGCGCGTCGCCGTCGGCCGGGCTCGTCTGCCGGTTGCGGGTCAGGAAGCGACTCCGTAGACCCGCACCCAATCCACCAGCATGGTCTGCGGAAACTGCGTGCTCGCATCGGGCGCGCCCACGTAGTTGCCGCCCACCGCGACATTCAGGATGATGAAGAACGGGTGGTCGAACACCCAGCGTGCGCCGGACGGCAAGTCGGCGGCCGTGCGCCGCTGGTAGACCTGCCCGTCCACGAACCAGGCGATCCCGCTCTCGTCCCATTCGATCGCGAAAGTGTGGAATCCGGCGTCGAAGCCGTCTCCCGGCAGGACGAAGCGGGCAGTGATGGCCCTGGCACCCGAGTACCCCGGCCCGTGAAGGCTGCCGTGGACCACCTGCGGTTCCTGGCCCCGGTACTCCATGATGTCGATCTCGCCGCAGGCGGGCCAGCCCACGGTCGCGTGGTCATCGCCCAGCAGCCAGAACGCGGGCCAGATGCCCCGCCCCACCGGCAGCCGGATGCGCGCCTCGAAGCGGCCCCGGGCCCGAGCGTACTTGCCCCGCGTGTTGATGCGGCCCGAGGTGTAGGCGGATCCCTCGTACTGCTCCTCTCGCGCAGTGATGACCAGGTTGCCTTCGCCATCGAGAGAGACATTCTCGCGACGATCCGTGTCGTACTCGAGCTGCGCGTTGCCCCAGTCGGTACCGACGTCGAAGCGCCACTTCGCGGGATCGGGAAGCTGACCGGGCGGGCCATCGAAATCATCCTGCCAGAGCAAGACAACCTCCTCCGGGCCGGTGCTCGATGAGCCGCATCCGTCCGCCATCAGCGCCACGGCCGCCAGGGAAAGCAGTAAGGCAAGAGGAAGAAACATTCTTCGCGCGGCCGGCGATCGGGCGATCCGCGCCCCCATGCCCCGCGAGGTCGCGCACCGCGGCATCATGAGCTTGTTCTTCCGCCGGCCCCCGCCGTCGGACCGCTCACGGCAGCCAACAGGCGGCAATCCGTCAGGGCTTCCTTGAGCACCATGGTCGCTGCGCCGATTGCGATCGATCGCGTGCCCAGCTCGCTGGTGACCAACTCGGCGGCGGCCACCTGGCTGACGAGCGTGCGACGGCGGACCGTCTCGCGGATGGGCCCGAGCACCAGTTCCCCGAGACCGGCGAGGTCCCCGCCCAGGACCACCATTGCCGGGTTCATGAGGTTGAGCAGACCGGCCACGGCGATCCCCAGATACTCGGCGGCCTCGGTGGTGACCCGGCGTGCCAGAGCGTCGCCGGCAACTGCGGCATCCTCGATGCCGGCAATGGTCAGGAGACGCCCGCCCAGAACGCTTTCGGTATGCGCGGCGAGCAACTCGGCGGTGCGCTCGATCAGCGCCTGCGTGCTGACCAGGGTGGCCAGGCAGCCACGAAGTCCGCAGATGCACTGCTTGCCCTGCGGGACAATGGCCAGGTGGCCGATCTCACCGGCCACGCCGGTGGAACCGCGGTAGATGTCCCCGTGGATCACGTACCCGCAGCCGACGCCTGTGGCCACCTTGATGTAGGCCAGAATGTCGACCCCCTGGCCGGCACCCCACCAGGACTCGGCGAGGGCGCCGAGGTTGGCGTCGTTGTCCACCATGAGGGGCGCGCCGAGTCGTTTGCCGAGATCCTCGAGTCCGAGCCGGCCCCGCCATGCGGGGAGGACCACCTCCGACAACTCGCCGGGCCGGGAGGGGTGGACCGGGCTCGGAACCGCAACGCCGATGCCGACCAGCGGCCGTTCGCCGGCGGCCTCGGTGAGACAGGCGTCGCAGAGATCTCCAACCAGCGCGCGCGTGCCTGCCGGATCCGTCCGCACCGGATGCCGGCGGTCGCGCCAGGCCAGGACCCGCCCCCGCAGATCGGTGAGCGCCACACCCACGTGGGTGGCGCCCATTTCCACGCCGAGGATCACGGCGGCGGCGTCGCGGAACTCCAGAATGATCGGCCGCCGACCCCCGTTCGACTTGCCGATACCCACCTCGGCGATGAGACCCGCGTGCAGCAGCTCTCCGACGACCTCGGAGACCGTCGAGCGGGACAGATTCTCTTGCTGCACGATCTCGGCCCGCGACATGCGCCGCCGCTCCCAGATCAGCCGCAGGACGGCGTCGGCCAAAGGCCGCGGACGATCCGGATCCTCGCGCCGGAGCCCTTTCCACCTCAGTCGATTACCTTCCACGTCGCCACTTCCTCCTGTCTTCCGGGCCGGCTGCGATTCTAGCGGTGGAAAAGGACGTTGTCCAAGAAGACGGTCCGCGCATCGGTCGAGGAGATGACGATCTGCGCCAGATGGGCGCGACTCGTGAGAGTGAAATCGTCGAGCGGGATGTCCAGGACCGACCATTGGCCGGCTACGAAAGCGGGCGTGGAACCCGCATGGAACGCGAGTTCCGCCTGATCGACCGGCAGGTCGTACACGCCATCCTCGCCGAAGTCGACCAGCTTGACCCGGAAGACGCTGCCAACCGGGGCCCACACGTCCAGACGGACATGCGTCATGCCGGTGGCGTCGATGAGTTGGGTGACGAATTCGATCCCGGCGTAGACGAGGCCGGTATAGGCCTTGGTGTCGTTTCCGCCGATCGCAAGATCCTCAACGGGACCGCACACGCTCCATTCGGCGCGCCAGGTGTCCACCGGCACGTTGACGTAAGCATCGCTGAACAGGGCGATGACGTCTCCGGCCGGCAGGGTGGGGGTCGGCGCCGGTACATCCGGTGGCGCCAGCACATTCAAGGTGATGGTGCCCGAGACATCGACGGTGTCGAGCTTCGCGGTCACCCTGGCGGTGCCCCCTCCCACCGCCGTGATCAGACCGCCGCTGGTCCGGACCACACTTTCGTCGGAGGAGAAGTAATCGAAGTAGCGCGGCGAGTGCTCGACCTCGACGTCCTCGCCGTTGACCGCGAAGGTCACGCGCGTGTCCTCGGCCGTCACGGTGGCACCCAGGAACGTGTCGATGCTCCGGGAGGCCATGACGGGCCTCGGATCGGTGATGGTGCCCATCCGGACGAAGCGGATTTCGTCGAACCAGAGAGTGAAGCCCACGTTGTTCTCGTGGCCCTCGGCGAAGAAGAAGAGACCACGCTCCAGGTTGAGGCGCGACGGATCTGGAACGGGAACGACCACCAAGGTCCAGGCCGTGGTCAGGGGGATGGCGGAGCGCTGGGCATCGTGGAGCGAGGCGCCGGTGTTGTCATTGCCGAAGCCGGCCACATCGAGAATGGAATTCACGCTCGATCGGGCGTAGAAGACGAGCGCGTCGTAGCTCGACAAGTCCCGGTAGTTGGCGCAGGTGAAGGCCCCTCCGGCATACGTTCCGTCGGTGGCGCCGGGACCCGGCACGGTCACCCTGAGCGACGCTGTGCCCACGTGGACCTGGTCGGTGTCCAACGCCACCGCGTCGAACTTCGAGCCCGCGAAGGCCTGATAGTCGACGCCGTCACCGAAGGCGTCGTCGAAGACCACCGGATCGTCGTTGGCGGGAGCCTGGGGGAGCGTGGACAGGTCCCGCTCACTGCAGCCGATCAGGGTCGACAGGACGAGAAGTGCGGCCAAGACGAGAAAGGCAGCGGGCGCCTGAGGAAACGACTCTGGTGGGTACACCGGGTCCTCCTATCACTTTGTACGGGAACCGATCAAAGTATCGGAGACGCGAGGGCGGACTGTCAAGATGTTCACGGCGCGATGCCGAACCGAAGGGGTCGCGGTCGTGCCCTAACCCTCTTTCCCCTTGACGACTCCATTCGCGGGTGACTACTTTGTTCGGGCTTCGTACAAAGTCGCGACGGTCGGGCTCGGGCAGAAGCCCGGAATCGAGGAAGCGAGCCGGTTCGATGGATACGGCCAAGAATCCCAGGACCGCACCCGAAGATCGGGTCAAGCTCGCCCACAGGATCGCGTACGGTGCCGGCGCCTTCGTCAACAACCTGCTCGCGGCGGCCAGCGGCGGCATGATGATCGTCCTGAACTTGGGGCTGGGCATGAACCCGGCCTTGGTCGGACTGCTCGGCGCGCTGCCGCGACTCACCGACGCGTTCACCGACCCCCTCATGGGATTCATTTCCGACAACACGCATACCCGCTGGGGAAGACGACGGCCCTACATCTTCGCCGGCGCGATCGCGGCCGGCCTCCTCTTCGCGCTGCTGTGGCAGCTCCCTCGCGGCCAGAGCGAGACCTTCTATTTCGTCTACTTCCTGGTCGGCTCGATTCTCTTCTACATGGGATACACGGTGTTCGCTACGCCCTGGGTCGCTCTGGGCTACGAGATGACCCCGGACTACAACGAGCGCACCCGCCTCATGGGCACCCAGAACTTCATCGGTCAATTGGCCTATGTCGTGTCGCCGTGGTTCCTGTGGATCATGACCTACAAGGGATTCTTCCCGGATCAGGTGGCGGGCGCCGCGGGCCTGGCCATCCTGGTCGCAGTGGTGGCCATGGGGCTGGGAATACTGCCGGCGATCCTGCTGCGCGAGCGGATGCAGGCGATCGCCACGGCCGAGGCGCAGGCACGCGCCCCGGGAGAAGGTCAGACTGGCGGAGCGAGTCTGAGTGGAATCACCGGGTTCTTCCGCGGGTTCGGGATCACCCTCTCGTCCAGACCGTTCCTCAAGCTGTGCCTGGCAACCTTCCTGGTGTTCAACGGCTTCATGCTCATCTCGTCGTTCCAGTTCTACGTCATCATCTACTACGTCTGTGGCGGTGACCAAGCCGCTGGCGCCAAGTACGCCGGGTATGCCGGCACGGTGGGCGGCGTGTGCACCTTCGCCGTGGTCGTCCTGGTCACCTGGCTCGGCACCCGCATTGGCAAACGACATGCCTTCTTCGTTGCGACGGGGCTATCCATGATCGGCTATGGGCTCAAGTGGATCTGCTACAACCCCGCCCACCCGATGCTGGTGGTCCTGCCCGCGCCCTTGCTCGCCTTCGGACTGGGTGGGCTGTTCACCCTCATGCCCTCGATGGTGGCAGATGTGGTCGACACCGACGAGTTGAAGACTCACCAGCGGCGTGAGGGGATGTATGGGTCGATCTTCTGGTGGACGGTGAAGCTCGGCATGGCCGGCGCTTTGGCCGGCGGCGGCTATCTGCTCAACGCCACCGGCTTCGACGTGGCCCTGGGCGGGGAACAGACGGGCCGGTCCATCGTGCTGATGCGGCTTTGTGACGCGGGCATTCCCATTCTGGCATCGGCGTTCGCCATCTGGGCGGTGGCGACCTACCCCATCACGGAAGCGAAAGCCAAACAGGTGCGCGCGGAACTGGAGCGCCGCCGAGGAAAGGCCGATCTGCCGGGGATCGTCACGGAGGCATCTGACGGATGATCACCGCCGGACCCAGCCTCTGTCGCGCCTCCGCCTGGCTCCCCCCGGAACGAGCCGCGGGGCCCTGGGTCGTACGCGCCGCGATGGCCCCATGCCATGCGCGAAACACACGAGATCGCGCAGGGCAGCCGAGCGGCTGACGTCGTGCGGCATGCCCATCAGACCTGTCCTCCGCCATCAGCGGCGGAAGCGAGCTTTGATCCGCCCGAACGTCAGGCTGTCGACCGGGGTCCCCCTTCCACGTCAACGGTGATGCGATCGATACTCGCCGTGGACGTGATTTCGTTGGGAGCATCGTTCGCGAGGACCAGGCTGCAGGCTGTACCCAGATCGGCACGAGTGAAATCCGGGAACGCCGTGGCGTACTCGATGAAGCCTGACGAAATCGGCGGATCCTCACACGTCACGCTGAACCCCGTTGGCCCCAGGACCAGGATGAGGCGCACCGGTCCTCCCATGTATCCCGGCAACAGCCGCCCCCAACCGCCCTCCTGCCAATCGCCACCGTTGAACGCGCCGACAACGACACCAAAACCCTCGTCCAATTGCTCAAGACCAATCGCGATGGCACTGGACAGAGACGCATTCGCCAGCAAGAGGGCCGGTGAGTAGATGGAAGGACTCGCCGCCGCGATGTCCCACGTGACGGTCACCGTCCCCGAACTCGGATCGATTGTGGCTTTGCTCGAGATCATGATGTCGTGGTCGAGGGTCACCGTGGTTCCCGACTCGACGGCCGTTCCCGGACCTTCCAGCCGGGTGCCGCGTCGAGACCCGGCCTGGTCGTTCACCGGTCTACCGGCCCCAGACGCCGACTCGCTCCTGCGGCCCGCGCCCCAGCCCCCTGGGCGCCGGGGGCAAAGAGGCGAAGGGTCAAGGCGCAATGGTCCGGGCGGTACGGAACCCGATGCTGAAGTCGCTGCTGCTCGGGTCGTATTGGTATCGAATCGCGCATCGCAGGAAGCTGACGTTGAAGTACCAGGAGCCGCCGTGACTCACGCGGGACGACCCACTGTTTGGGCCCGTGGGGTCCGTCACCGGGGTCGTTCCTAGATAGCAGACGTACCAATCGTTGCACAACTCCCACACGTTTCCGGCCATGTCCGAAAGGCCAAGAGCCGCGGGCGCGCCCGGGCAACTCCCCACGGCCGAGGTCCAACCGACGCAGCCAGAGTAATTCGCCCGACTGCAATCGGGCGGCTCGTTCCCCCAGGGGTAGATCCGCTCGTCATCCCACTGCGCGGCGTATTCCCATTCCGCATCCGTCGGCAGGCGGTAACCCTGCGCACTGTACGGATCACCTCCGTTGCACGCCCAGTCCCCGCTGTGCTGATACGCCCGCGGCAGGCCGTCCTGCAGACTCAGCCAGTCGCAGTAGCGCACCGCCCCGTACCAGTTCACCTCCTTGACCGGATGGTCCGGGTTGATCCCGTGGCCCGCGTCTCGGAGGATGAACGTCCCACCACTGAAGGCGATTTCACAGCTTCCGTCCAGGTCCAGAAGCTCGTTGGTGCTCCCGTCCAGGTTGTCGTGCACCGAAGAGGTCGTCGCGGTTACATGCCCTTGGTCGTACGCCCACTGCACCGCTTCCAGATACTCCTGGTTCGTCACCTCGTGCAGCCCCAGATAGAAGTCGCGCGTCAGGGTCACCTGCCGCTGGTCGGTCCCGCAGCTAGCCACCCCGTCGCCCATGGTGAAGACTCCGGCCGGGACCGCCGCCATCCCCGGAATGCTGAGCGTGTCATCTCTGAAGGTCAGGCTGTCGATGCCCGACACCAGGAACCCAGTGCGGGTGCCCCCCCTGTGGACCCACATCGTCCATTCGCCCTGGCTCGCCGTGACTCCAAGAACCAGCACCAAACCCAACACCAATAGGATGCGTCGCCTCATCGCTCGATCCTCCTCCTGCCGCCTGTGATCTCACCGCCTCGCTTTGCCCCGCGTCTCCGCATGCCGCGATCACGGCAGCAGGATCATCCGCCGGCTCTCCGCTGTTCCGGGCGCAGCCAGCTTGTAGAAATAGACTCCCCCGGCCACCTTCTGCCCTTCACCATCGCAGCCATCCCAAATCACCTCGTGGGACCCGGCCGCGCGCTCTTCGCTCACGAGCCTGCGGATCAACCGTCCGTCCACGCTGTAGATTTCCAACTCCACTCGGCCGAACTCGGGCAGCTCGAATGCAATCCTCGTCACGGGCGAGAAGGGGTTGGGCTGGTTCTGGAAGAGGCGCATGGCCTTCAGAAGGTGGGCCGCATCCTCAGGGTCGGTGACTCCGATGAAGCCCCAGAGGAACTCGATCCTTTCGATCGAGGCCAGTAGGTAGCTCTCCGGCCCGTCGGCGCACACTACGAGCAACGTGTCGCCCTCGGAGACGACCTGGCCGATCTCGCTGACCGCGTAGATTGCGCTCTCGCCATCAATCTGCCGGAGGGCCAGCATCGGCTCCTCGCCTCGGACCACTGGTGGTAATGCAAGCCAGACGAGGAGGACCGCGGGAATCAGAGTCAGGCAGAACAGGCGGGAAACGGACTCTCGGTGCATGATGCCCCCTCTCTTCCACGCACTGGGGCCGAACGGTCTTCGACGGGATTATAGCACTGAACCGGGCGGATGGACTATCTCAGCTCCCCACATTCATCTTCAGGATCGGGGCGCTGTCACACCTCCGGCCTCCCCTCCCGGGCATCCGCCGCGAACCGCATTCTCCCCCGGGGACTCCAGAGCGAATCGGCGCTCGTTCTCCCCGGCCTCTACCTGAGGAGCACGATCGTCCGCGTCTGCACCACATCGCCCGCGCATAGGCGCGCGAGGTAGGTGCCCGCCGACACCCGCGCGCCGCGCGTGTCGCGGCCGTCCCACTCCGCGCGATATTCACCGGGGCCGTGCATCATCGCGACAAGCGTCCGGATCAGCCGGCCGTCGATGGAGAAGATGGTCAGATGGACATCGGCGCGGGACGCCAACCGGAACGTCAAGGCCGTCGACGGATAGAAGGGATTCGGAGCGCAAGGCAGCAGCTCGGTAATCTTCGGCGCCTCCTCAGGTTCGTCGGTGCCCCCGCTTTCCTCGACGTACGTAACGTCGATCGTGTGATCGGCGACGACGCCGTGGAACGTGTACGTCGTTGCAGGAGTGACCGGCAATCCGTCCACCGTCAGCGTTCCCACGTGATAGCCCGGATCCGGCGTCATCGCGAAGGCCTGATCGGATCCGTGCACTACGCTGACCGCTCCCGAGGGATCGATGGTCCCGTGGCCGCCGGTCACGGTGGCCATGATCGTGTGCGTGTTGGATTCACCGATGGCCAGATCGCTGAAGGAGGCCAGCCCCACCGCCTGCGTGCTCGTCTCGGTGCGTGACCCGACCGCGGGATAGCTCCACGAGCCGTCGTACTTGCCGATCACGAAGCTCGCGGGGTTGGCGCCCGTGTCCACATCAGCCGGCACGAAGTTCATTGTCACGTCGCAGGCGTCGAACCCCACACCGGCGTTCGTGAAGGACCAGTACCGGTTGACGCTCTTGGAGCCCTGCAAGGCCGAGGAGCCGATCTCCGGATGGTCGCCGAGCGCGATCGTGGCGGTCAGATTGCCCGCGGCCGTCACGCTGCCGAAGGCGACCGCCGCCGGCGTGTAGCTGGTCGCATCGCCGATGACGAAGGTCTTGCCCACGCCGGATCCGCTCTCGATCCCCATCTGGAGGTTGCCCACCACGTGGCCGGAAGTGTGGGCAATGGCGCCGGTGGACGGCACAACCACCTTGTTCCCGCCCGTCGCAATGTTGCCGCTCGCGAAGGTCAGCAACTGATTGACCGTCACGTCGGAGGCGAGCAGCAATCCCGCCGAGTTGTTCACGACGGCGCAGTCGAAGACGGTTGGACCGGTGAGGGTTTGCGGGGCACTGCCGCTGAAGAAGACCGTCCGGTTCTTGGGGGTGAATACCCCGGTCAGGCTCCAGTTGCCCGAGAGCTGGAGATCACCTCCATTTGCGTCCGAAAGCGACAGGGTTCCATCGAGATTCAGATTGCCAAGGACAGTCAGGACCACGGTCATGTCATTCAGCTCGTGGTCCATCGCCAGCATGCACCCCCCATCGATCGTGAGATCGCCTGCCATCTGCCGGGCCGTGCCTGTCTCACCGTTGCCGAGATCGAGCGTCGTGCCGTTGCTGATGCGGACGTTCGCCGGATAGCCCGGACCGCTCGTGGAGCTCCACTCGACGTCCCGCCCATACGTCCCCCCGCTGGCGTACTGCAGCGTGGATGAGCCGCCATAGGTGGGGGCGTTACCCGCCAGGAAGCCGCCGGGACCGATCTCGAATGTTCCGTCTATGTTCATCACGCCAAGGTTCGCGAGCGAGTCCCAAATCGCCAGCGCCCCCTCGACGCCGGCCGTCACCCCCGCGTCCAACGCCATCTGCAAGCCGGACGCCGCCGTCAGCGTGCAGGCTGGAGCGACGGAGAAACTCACCCCCGAGGTGTCGGCAATCGTGAGCACGTTTCCGGGCGCGCCCGGTTGCAGAATCACACTCCCTGTCTCCGTTGCGGCGACGGACAGAAGCCCGACCGTCTCCGTAGGGATGTTCGTGATGGTCACCAGCCCGTCCACTGCGAGGTGCAGTCTATCGTTCGGGGCCGGCCAGTTGCGTGCCGGAGTCCAGTTCATCGCGACGGTCCAGTCTCCGGTCTGCCCTCCCGTCCACGCATAGTCGCCGGACGGGGCGAACTGCGCGTCGATGGTGTGATCGGCCGTCACGTTGGTGAACGTGTAGCTTGTCGCAGGCGGGACCTGCCCGCCGTCCACCGTCAGCGTCGCTACGTGATAGCCGGGATCCGGCGTGATCGCGAAGGCCTGGTCGGCACCGTGCGACACGAGAATCGCGCCGCTCGGTGAGATCGCGCCGTTGGGCCCGGCCGTGGCCATGATCGTCCAGCCGGTCTGGCCGATGGCGAAGTCTCCCCAGCCCGTCAGACCCGTCGCCTGCGTGCTCGTCGCGGTGCGTGTGCCCGCGGTGGTCGCGTACCAGGTCGATGAGCTGTAGCGCTTGACGAGGAACAGGCTCGGGTCCGCACCAGAATCGATGTCGGCCTCGACGAAGTTGAATGTGGCGTTGCAGCT
>Ga0316622_100000274_pt1 | contig 28542 bp, 26 predicted proteins | sample OWC_Aug_OW2_C1_D_FD_207646 | JGI IMG/M metagenome (GOLD analysis project Ga0316622, IMG submission 207646) | Wetland soil microbial communities from Old Woman Creek delta, Ohio, United States - OWC_Aug_OW2_C1_D5_C | ecosystem: Environmental > Terrestrial > Soil > Wetlands | place: USA: Ohio... | reverse complement strand
GAGGGGTGACCGCATGACGGCCAAGCCCTTTTTCCTGTCCCTCCGGACGCTGGGCGACCTGATCCGCACTCGCCAGGTGTCACCCGTCGAGCTGGCGCAGGCCTTCCTTGATCGCCTCGAGACCCAGGGGCCGCGATACAACGCCGTCGTCACGCTCACCCGCGACCTGGCCCTGGAGCAGGCGAGGGCGGCGGAGCAGGACATCCTCTCCGGTCGTTACAGGGGGGCGCTGCACGGCATCCCCTACGGTGCCAAGGATCTGCTCGCCACCAGAGGCATCCCCACCACCTGGGGAGCCGCCCCCTTCCGAGAGCGGCGGTTCGACTACGACGCCACCGTCATTCGCAGGCTGCGAGAGGCGGGCGCGGTCCTCGCCGCTAAACTCGCCATGGTCGAGCTGGCCGGGGGGATGGGCTACCGCCAGCCGAACGCGTCGTTCACGGGGCCGGGCGTCAACCCCTGGGATCCGAGCCGGTGGAGCGGTGGATCGTCGAGCGGATCGGCCTCTGCGGTGTGCGCCGGCCTGGTGCCTTTCGCCATCGGCTCGGAGACGTGGGGCTCGATCCTGGGGCCTGCGAATCACTGCGGCCTGGCCGGCCTGCGTCCGACCTTCGGCCGGGTCAGCCGGCACGGGGCGATGGTCCTGTCCTGGTCCCTGGACAAGCTCGGCCCGATCTGCCTGAGCCCGGACGACTGCGGGCTCGTCCTGGAGGCCATCGCCGGGCCGGACGCGGCCGATCCCTCGACAACCGACCGGCCCTTCCGCTACGACCCGGGCCCACCCCGGAGGCGGTTCCGGCTGGGCGTGATCCGTGGGGTCGCGGATGGCGCCGAGGCGGAAACGCGCAGGAATTTCGAAGCGGCGCTGAAGACGCTGGGGGCCGTCGCGACCATCGAGGAAGTGACAGTTCCCGCCTTGCCCTACGAGGAGATCGCCCGGGCCATCCTCTTCGGGGAGCTGGCCAGCGCCTTCGAGGATCTCATCGAGAGCGGCCAGATCGCCGGCCTCACGGCCCCCGAGGATCGCTACACGCCCTATTCGCGGATGGCCGTCCAGGCCAAGGACTACATCCGGGCCCTCCGCCTGCGCGGGGTGATCGCCACGGAGATCGACCGCGCCATGCGGGGGTTCGACGCCTGGCTCGGACCATCTCGGCCCGTCCCCTCCTCACGACTGGATGAAGAGTTTCGCAGTGCCATCGGGGGTGGGACCAAGGACCTCATGGGGGCCATCGGGAACGTCGCGGGGCTTCCCGCCATCTCCGTGCCCGACGGCTTCACGGAGACCGGAGTACCCACGGGCATCCAGTTCATGGGCCGCGCCTACGACGAGAACGTCATCCTCGCGGCGGCCGGCGCGTACCAGGGCCTGACCGACTGGCACCTACGGCGTCCGCCTGGCACGCTGCCGTAGCAGGCTGCTGAAAAAGCCCCATCTGCGGCGTTGGCGGGCTCCCACCGCGCTGCGACGTAGGGAAAGAGTACGCCTCGCACGTCGGATCGCCCGCCGCCTTGCAGCTGGACCTTTTTGAGCAGCCTGGCGAAAAGCGGGTTTCTCAGCAACCTGCCAAGGCTACCACGTCCCCTATGGCGGGGGAGAAGGAGGGGCCGTGAGGGAAGATGCGCGGGAGCCACGCGTGCTGCTGGGGGACTTCACGCGGGTGGAGTTCCGGGATCTGATCGGGTCGGGGCGAACCCGCATCGGGATCGTGCCGGTGGCCGCCACAGAACAGCATCTGCACCACCTGGAGATGTCCACCGACTGCACCGAGATCGAGTTCGTCACCCGCCGGGCCGCGCAGCGGGTGGCGCCCCTGGCCGTGATCACCCCCACGATCAGCGTCGGGGTCTCGGAACACCACATGCAGCACATCGGCTCCCTGACCTCGCGGTGGGAGATCCTCACCGAGTACGTCTTCGACCATGTCGAGAGTCTCGCCCGCGGCGGCCTGCGCAAGGTCCTCATCATCAACGGGCACGGGGGGAATGCCAGGCCCCTGACCTCCGTCCTGGAGACGTTTCGCGCGCGGCTGCCGGAGACAGACATCCGTCTCTTCTCCTACTGGGACCTGCTCCCTGAGGAGCTTCCCCTCCGGGCCCTCGCGACCCGGACGGCGCCCGGCCACGCGCAGGAGTTCGAGACCTCCGCACTGAAGTACATCGCGCCCCGGAAGGTCCGGGCCGAAGCGCTCCAGCATCCAGAGGCCGCGAAGGCCTCGCGGGCCAAGGGGAAGCTCCTGATGGATGCCGTCGTCCGGGGGCTGGCGGCCTACCTCGGGGAGTTCGCCGAGGGCAAGGTGCCCGCGGTGGAACCCGTCTCCTGGGTGTCGGGGGAAGTGAAGCGGGGGATCGAGTGGCATCCCTTCGTGAGCCGCGGGACGGCGCTGCCGGCGGAGAGCGGGCACGCGGTCAGTCTGCCGACCGAGACCTACGAGTGAGGGGTCCTGCGCCGCCGGTCCCCGGGATTCGCCTCGGCGAATCCCGGGTTGTCCTGAGCAGGAGACGAGGCGCCGGGAATCCCAGTCCGCTTGTCCGGAACGCTTGACACTCCCCTCCTGCCCCTGATAGCTTCACCGCTAAGTGCGGCCCGGATTGCGCGGCGCCGCGTCCCCGGCCGGATGGATGTCCCCTGGGGGATCCTGCCCTCCCTGCCATGCGCTTTCCCGGGGCGTGTGTCCCGGCACTTCCAGAATGCTCGTCCTTCGCGAGGGCGACGGCGTCCTCGCGGCGGAAGGCGAGCCGGGCCCTGGACTCTTGCAGGAGGTGTGCTGCCTCCAACGGAGCGGGCTCCCCGTCACGACTGGACCCCCGAAAGGCGACAGGCTCAGCATGTCTCCCGCGCCGTCCCGGTGAGGGTGCGTCTCCGGTGACCGGAGACCGGGCCCGCCCATGGTCCACTCATGTTTCGGTGGTCCGGCGGACCGAGATGGCGGCTGGAGGTGGGCGGCCAGGAGAGGCGTGTCGAGTCGGCGAGGCGATTTCAGCATCAGCGACAAGGAGGAAGGCCATGAGCAGACGATGGGTGCGGTGTGGCGGGCTCTGGATCGGTCTGGCCGCTCTCTTCTTCCTCGGCTCGATCGTGCTACCGGCCCTGGCCGATGCCCAGGCGACGCCGGAGTATCGATGGCGCGCCGCGAGCCCCTGGACCCAGAAGACGTGGAACGACTCCATCCAGCTCTTCACCGAACTGGTGAACAAGTACTCCAATGGCAAGGCCCAAATCCGGTTCCAGCATAGCGGTCTGCTGGGGACCCACGACGAGATCTTCCACGCCGTCCGCGAGGGGAGCATCGAGTTCGGGGTGTTCGCCCCCTATGTGAACCTGGTCCCGGGTGGGATGCTGAACTGGATGCCCTGGACCATCGGCTCCTTCAAGGAGGCGGCCGTTGCCTACGCCCCCGGTGGGGTCATCTTCAAGGTGATGGATGACGCCTACGGCGAGGTCGGCCACAAGCTGGTCTGGACCTCCCACTACGGGCCATACGGCATCGGCGACAAGACCCGCCCCATCAAGACCCCGGAGGATTTTCGCAACCTCAAGCTGCGCGTCTCGGGCTCGCTGGGGTTCGTCCGGACGCTGGAGAACATGGGCAAAGGTACGGGGATGACGCTCCATACCATCCCCTGGGCGGACCTCTACAACGCGCTGCAGACGGGCGTCGTGGACGGGTGCTGGAGCCTCTGGCCCTCCCTCGTCGAGGAGCGGCACATGGAGGTGCTGAAGTACTACTCGGACCTGGCCTGGGGCTGGGATGCCAGCAACATCACGATGAGCCGGAAGCTCTGGGACAAGCTTCCGCAGGACGTGAAGGATGCCATCATGAAGGCGGGCGTGGAAGCCGAGGCCCGCGACATGCGGGAGATCCAGGCGAACATCGACGGGTTCAAGAAGAAGATCCTGGATGCCGGCGTGCAAATCTACTACCCGACCCCAGCCGAGCGGGATGCGTTCCGGGTGAAGGCCAACATGCCCGCCGTCTGGAAGGAGCTGGCCACACCCTGGCTCGACAAGAAGTACCCGGGCCAGAACATGACGCAGAAGATGCTGGACGATCTCGCCAAGATCCAGGCGTCGGCGAAATAGGCGCGCGGGGTCGTGCACCCAGCGTAGCCAGGCCGGGCGGCCGGCCTGGGAAGGAGCGACAGGAATCCCCTCCCCGCGGATGCGTCAAAGCGGGGAGGGGATTTCGTCATGAGCCGGGGAAGCTGCCGGCCCGGGCTGGCTGAGGCCGGGAAGCTGATCTCGACTCGGGTAGTAATCCTTCGATCGGTGAACGGAGGGGTTGAGGCATGGAGGAGCGACACAGGCTGGGAGGTCGGATCCTCGGCGCGATCAAGTCAGCCGAGACGGTGATCTGCGGTGTGGGGCTGATCCTCACAACGCTGCTCATCTTTGCCCAGGTGATCAATCGGTACATCCTGCACTTCGAGATCATGATCCTCAATGATCTCGCCCTCTACCTGTTCGTGTTCTTCATGCTGCTCGCCGCCGCCTACACCACCTGGCACGAGGGCCACGTGGCGGTGGACATGTTCAAGGAGTGGCTCGTGAAGGGGCGGCCGGTCGCAGCGAGTGTCTACCGGGTGTTCCTCGTGGTTCTCTCCATCCTCATCCTCTGCGTCTTGCTTCCGACCGCATACGCCTTCATGCGGCGGGCCATCGAGTATCCCGAGTACGGCACGCTGGTCCAGTGGTTCAATACCAGCTGGCTCCAGATCCTGGTGTTCTGGTCCCTCCTGCTCGTGCTCCTGCATCTGCTGGTCATCGCGCGCCGGGATATCGGGCAGCTTGTCCAGACGATTCGCACGGGGTCCCGAAAGGAGGGAAGATAGATGGAATCCGGCCTCATCGTCGGGCTGTCGGTCTTCTTCCTCGGGATCCTGATCGGCCTGCCGCTCTGCTGGGTGTTCCTGGGCAGCACCTTCGCAACGCTGTTGATCATCCAGGGGCCCACGGCCTTCATGGCTGGGACCTTCTACCATGCGCTCGACAACTATGTCCTGATGGCCATCGCGTTCTTCATCTTTGCGGGGAGCCTGCTCTCCGTCTCGGGCATCGCCGACCGGATCGTCCGGCTCTCCTATGCCCTGGTGGGCCGCATCCCGGGCGGCCTGGTGGACGTCGGGATCGTGGCCGCCGTCTTCATGGGGGCCCTGACCGGCTCCTCCCTCCCGGTGATCGGGGCCCTGATCCCACTGCTCGTCCCCCGGCTGGAGAAGTACGGGTTCCAGCGGGTCTACACCGCAGCCGTCCTCTGCTCGTCGAGCTTTCTGGGGTACCTCATCCCGCCGAGCGTCCCGGGGCTGCTGTACTGTCTGGTCGCGCAGCAATCCGTGGCCGCGGTGTTCCTGTCCACGGTGATTCCGGGACTCATTCTTGCCTTCGGGTACATCCTGGTAAACACCTTCATGTGCAAACGCTACATGCAGCCCGCCCAGGATATCCCGGTGCTGCCCACCACGTTCACGGAGTCAATGCGGGAAGTTGGCAAGACCTTTCGCGACGCGATCCCGGCCCTGGGATGTCCGTTCGTGGTCCTGGTGGGCATCTATGCCGGCATCTTCACGCCGAACGAGGCGGGGGCCGTCGCCGTCGTCTACACGGCCGCCGTCGGCCTGTGGATTTACCGCGAGATGACGCTCGCATCCTTCTGGGACGGGGTGAAGAGCAGCCTGATCACCCTGGGGATGATCACGCTGCTCCTGGGCTTCGGCATGGTGTTCACCAGGCTCCTGATCCGGGAGGGAATGGCTCAGGCCATGACGGACTTCGTCCTGAGCATGTCTCAGAACAAGTATGCCATCCTGCTCATGATGAACATCCTGCTGCTCATCCTGGGCATGTTCATCGACGGGATCCCCATCCTGATTATCGCCGTGCCGCTGCTCGTGCCGATCGCCCAGAAGCTGGGCGTGAATCTCGTGCATCTCGGGTCGATCATCGTCTTCAACGTGGGGCTCGGCGTAGTGACGCCTCCGTATGCGATCTCGATCTTCGTCGGGACGCGCCTGGCGAACGTTCCCTACGGCGCGCTGGTCCCGCCGATGATGGTCTTCCTGTTCCTGGTGGGCATCCCCGCCCTCCTGCTGACCACGTACATTCCCTGGCTGTCGCTCTGGCTGCCGACCCTGGTCCTGGGCAAGCAGGTCGTCGGGGCGTGGTAAGGGTCGGCGGCCGGGGACGTCACTCGAAACGGAGGTGGATCGAGCCATGCGCGAGGTGCTGTGGGAACGGCTGAGACGGACGGAGATCGAGCGGGCCGCGAAGGCAGGGGCGGTGGTGATCATTCCGATCGCCTCGCTCGAGCAGCACGCCAACCACCTGCCCGTGAACACCGATTCCAACATCGTGTCCACCGTTGCCGCCCGGGCGGCCCGGGCGGTGCAGGACTTTCCGGTGCTCGTCCTCCCCACCATTTGGACCGGGTACTCCCCCCACCACATGGCCTACCCGGGGAGCGTCACGCTGAAGTACCACACCTTCGTGGACGTGCTGACGCAGGTCGCCTCCAGCGTACACGTCCACGGGTTTCGGAAGATCCTCCTCCTGAACGGCCACGGCGGGAATTCCTCTATCGTGGCCGGGATGCGAACGAAGCTCGGCATGGAGGATGGGGTATCCGTCGTCGGGTACGACTACTGGAACATCCCGGGCATGCCGGAGGCGATGCAGCGTCTCTGCCCAACGGACCGAGGGTTCGTGGGACATGCGGGCGAGTTCGAGGCCTCGGTGCAGCTGCATCTCCAGCCCGACCTTGTCGATACCGGGCAGCTGGCCTGGGCGCCGGGGGCATTCGGCGACCCTTCGACCGCCACAGCGGAGAAGGGAAAGGGGTTAGTCGAGGCGGCTGTGGAAGCGCTGGTTCAGCTGCTCCGTGAGTATCACGGCGGGAAGGTAGAGGACCGGCTGCAGTGGCGCAAGGAGGCACCGTGCTAGCCCGGAGCATTCACGCAGGGGCGCGTGAATGCTCCGGGCTAAATGAACCAATGACCAATTCCGCAAATCCCAATGGCGGAACAGCGCCGGGCGCGCTGTCACGGCCCGCCAGGCGGACGCTTCCCCCCTTTGGTCATTGGGAGTTGGGATTTGGTCATTCCCGCCGCATTCACGCAGGCGTGCGTGAATGCGGCGGGCGAGTTGCAGGGGGCGCCTGCGATGCTTGATATCGTGATCAGGAACGGCCGGATTCTCGACGGGACGGGAAGCCCCTGGTTCAGCGGCGAGATCGGGATTCAGGAAGGGAAGATCGTCTTGCTACGCCGCCGCATCGCAGACGCGGCGGCGCGAGTCATCGATGCGGCAGGTCTCGTCGTCGCCCCCGGCTTCATCGACATGCATACCCACTCCGACCTGAGGGTCTTCGCGCACCCCGAAGAGGACTCCAAGCTGCTGCAGGGCATCACCACGGCGCTCATCGGCCAGGACGGGCTCTCGGTGGCCCCCGTGGACGAGGCCAACAAGGTGCCCATGATGCAGCGGGTGTCGGGGCTGCTCGGGACCTATGTGAAGGAGTGGGCGTGGAACTCGATGGCGGAGTTCCTGGGCCGGCTGGAGGCCTTGCCCCCGGCAACCCACACGGCGATGCTCATCCCGCATGGTCCCATCCGGGCTGCGGCCGTGGGCTGGGACAACCGGCTCGCGACGCCGGCCGAGATAGCCCGGATGAAAAAGATCCTGGCGCGGGCCTTCGAGGAAGGCGGGGTGGGATTCTCGACGGGATTGATCTACCCGCCCGGCATGTATGCGGGCCGGGCCGAGCTGGTGGAGCTGTGCCGGGTGACCGCCGAATGCGACGGCTTCTTCGTCGTCCACATGCGAAACGAAGGGGATCACGTGCTGGATTCGATTCGCGAGGTGGGGGAGATCTGTCTCGAGGCGGGGTGCCCCCTGCACATCTCCCATCTCAAGGTGGCGGGGAAGGCGAACTGGGGGAAGGCCGCCGAGGTCCTCGGGCTGATCGACGCGTACCGGCAGCGCGGGGTGGAGATCACCTTCGACCAGTATCCCTACGTCGCCGGGAGCACCATGCTGAATGCCGTGATCCCCCCGCGTTTCCACTCGGGGGGAACGGCGGCGCTGCTGGCGCGCCTCAAGGATCCCGCGGTGCGTGAGGAGATCCGCCGGGTCCAGGACAAGGTCACGCCCGAGCGCTGGGACAACTGGGTGGACCTCTGCGGCTGGGACGGCATCTGGGTCAACGCGGTCAAGACCGACCGCAACCGCTGGGCGGAGGGCCAGTCCGTCGCCGCCATCGGCAAAGCGACCGGCAAGTGCCCCGTCAACGTGGTCTGCGACCTCCTCGTGGAGGAGGAGGATGCCGTCATCATGACCGCCTTCTACGGGTGTGAGGAGGACGTCAAGGCGATCATGCAGAGCGAGTACATGATGGTCTGCTCCGACGCCATCGTCGGGGGCAAACCCCATCCCCGCGCCTACAACACCTGCGCCCGGTTCCTGGGCAAGTACGTCCGCGAGGAGCGGGTCCTCACCCTCCCCCAGGCCATCCGGCGAATGACCTCGTTTCCCGCCCAGCGGCTCGGTCTGCAGGATCGGGGCTTGCTCCGCGAAGGCATGGCGGCCGATGTCACCCTCTTCGACCCGGAGACCATCATCGACACGGGGACGTACGCCGAGCCGAACCGGCATCCGATCGGCATCGCGCACGTGCTGGTCGCCGGCCGGCTCGCCGTGGAGCACGGAAAGCTGACCGGCCTCAGGGCCGGCCGGGTGCTGCGCGCACGGTGAGGCACCGGCGGCCGGCCGCAAGAGCCACGAGCCAGTCCGCGGGTATCCGACTACCTCAATCTCCGGCTGACATCGGGGCGTCCACGTCCGATCCCGGCCGCGCCCGCACCGGCGCCCGGGGGGCTGGCTCACCCCTCGCGAGCCTCGGTTCACCCGGTGGGTGTTGCCCTTGGGAGGCGACGCAGGAGTTTGCCGGAGATCTGGGCGGTCAACGATCTAGTGGACACGCTGGCGGCTCCTTGATACGATCCCGGCCGTGCTGCCGAAGCTGCGGGTCTGTGGGATGCGGCGTGTTGCCCCGGAAGATCGTCGAGAGGGTGCTGGCCTGGGCGGGGCCCTCTGTTTTGGAGTCTGCTTCGAGCATCTGTCACGAGGAAGGGAAGAGGAGGAGTGACCATGAGATCCGCAGGAAGGCTTGCGCTAGTGCTCGTTGTGACGATGGGCCTCGTCCTATCGGCCCTGACGCCGGCCTCGGCGGCCTGGGAGCCGAAGGGGCAGCTCGAGTGCATCGCCCCCGCCAATCCTGGCGGCGGCTGGGATGCCATCTGCCGCACGACCGCCGCCGTCCTGCAGAAGGCCGGGATCACGAAGGAGACCATGTACGTCACGAACATGCCGGGCGGGAGCGGCGCCGTCGCCATCGCGAACGTCGTCGCCAAGCGGAAGGGTGACACCAACCTCCTGGTGGCGGCCTCCAACTCCCTGACCTTCACCATCGCCATGAAGCGGACCCCCCACAGCTATCGGGATGTGACTCCTCTGGCGCAGGTGGGGGCCGAGATGGGCGGGTTCTTCGTGAAGCCCGATTCCAAGTACAAGAGCCTGGCCGATGTGGTCAAGGCCCTCAAGGCCGATCCGAAGTCCGTCACGTTCGCGGGAGGCTCTGCGCCCGGCAGCATGGACCACATCAAGGTCGCGCTCCTGGCAAAAGCCGTCGGGGTCGAGCCCACCAAGGTCGTGTACGTCCCGTTCCAGGGGGGCGGCGAGGCGCTGACGTCCCTCCTCGGCGGACACACGGAGGTGGGAACCCTGGACGTCTCCGAGGCGGCGGGTCAGCTGGAGGCCGGCAAGATCCGTGGCCTGGCACTGCTCTCCGAAACCCGGTCCGGCAAGTTCAAGGACATTCCCACGACGTTCGAGCAGGGCGTGAAGGTGACATTCCCCATCTGGCGCGGCCTGTACATGGCACCGGGCGTTCCCAGCGAGGCCGTCCAGTTCTGGGCCGGTGCGATCCAGAAGATGGTGACCACGGCGGACTGGAATGCCGCGCGGGAGCGCCTCGGATGGGAGGCGACGTACAAGTACGGCGCCGAGTTCGCCAAGTTTGTCAACGACGAGGATGTCAGCTACCAGGCCCTGCTGAAGGAGCTGGGGTTCTTGAAGTGATTTCGGAGCCGAGGATCACTGCTGTGCGCGTGATCAACGCGGGAGCGACACGGAGCCGGCTCGAAGGGCTCGCCATCATTCTGGTGGCGCTGGGGTATCTCTGGGAAGCTCACAACATCCCCGACTTCTACCACATGCCGGGGGTGCCCGGTCCGACCACGTTCCCGTACATTCTGGGGGTCGTCTTCGCGCTGAGCGGGTTGTGGCTGCTCCTCTCACCTGCCGACCTGCTCGCCCGCTTCAGGGGGCCGGAGCGGGAGGGGGGCGAGGCTGCACCCCCGCCCCGCGCGGCCGGGGGTCTCGCGCGGTGGATCGCCGGGAACTGGCACTTCTACGCCATGTGGGCCGTGATCCTGGGCTATCTGCTCGTCATGCCGTCGCTGGGATTTCCCGTGGCGACGGTTGTGCTGCTGGCAGTCTTCGTCTACCTGCTGGGCGAGCGGCGGTGGTGGATCATCGTGGGCCTGGCCTTGGTGGCGACCGCGCTGATCTACCTGGGCTTTGCGCGCGGCCTGAACGTACGGCTGCCGCTCGGTGTGCTCGCGTCCCTGGCAAAGTAGGAACGAGGTGCGCGCGGACAGGGCATCCCTTCCGCGGGACGCGGGACGGGTACCCGGTTCGGTCACCAGGTGGACACTTCCTTGGCAGGCGGGAATTGCAACTCGTGGGGTAAGCCCGGATTATTCACGTGTCCTTCGTGAATAATGCAGGCTAGCGGAAGAGGGCGAGGGGAATGTTCGAGCAGCTCCTCAACGGCTTCAGCGTTGCCCTGCAGCCTTACAATCTGCTGACCGCGCTCATCGGGTGCCTGGTCGGCACGCTGATCGGCGTGCTTCCCGGCCTGGGGCCGACAGCGACCCTGGCCATGCTGATCCCCCTGGTCTTCAGCATGCCCCCCGCGACTGCCATGATCCTGCTCACCTCGGTCTACTACGGATCCATGTACGGGGGCTCCACCACCTCGATCCTGGTGAACATTCCGGGGGAGTCGGCCTCCGTCATTACCATGCTGGACGGCCACAAGATGGCCCTGCAGGGCCGGGCCGGGCCGGCCCTGGCCATCGCGGCCATCGGATCGTTCATCGCCGGGACCTTCGCCGTTCTTGTGCTCACCCTCGTGGGGGCGCCCGTCGCCGGGTACGCCCTCCACTTCGGGCCCGCGGAGTTCTTCTCCCTCATGGTCTTTGGCTTGTCCACGGTCGCCAGCCTCACCGGCTCCAACGTGGCCAAGTCGGTCGTGACCACCTGCTTTGGCCTGATGATTGCCACGGTGGGGATTGACCTGGTCTCCGGCGCCCCCCGCTACACCTTCGGCAACCCGTTTCTGCAGGACGGCATCGATTTCGTCGTGGTGGCGATCGGCATGTTCGCCCTCTCCGAGGTCGTTTCGACTTCCAACGAGGTCCGGGAAGGGACGCGCGCCGAGATCATCCAGGCGGACAAGATCTGGGTCACCTGGAAGGAATTCCTGTACAGCCTGCCCTCCATCCTGCGGGGGACGGGGTTCGGCTTCCTCGTCGGCATGCTCCCAGGGGCGGGCGCGACCCTCTCCACGTTCATCGCCTACAACCTCGAGAAGCGGATCTGCAAGCACCCCGAGCGGCTCGGAACAGGAGACATCCGGGGCGTGGCGAATCCCGAGTCGGCCAACAACGCCGCCAGCGGGGCCTCCCTCGTCCCCCTGCTGACCCTGGGCCTACCGGGGGGCGGGGCGACGGCGGTGATGCTCGGGGCGCTGATGATGCTGGACATCACGCCCGGGCCGCTCCTGTTCCAGAAGCACGGCGCCATGGTCTGGGCGCTGATCGCCAGCATGTACGTCGGCAACACCCTGCTCCTCGTCCTGAACTGGCCACTGGTGAACGTCTTTGCCCGGGTCATGATGGTGCCGGCCCGCTACCTGATGCCCATCGTGCTGGTCATCTCCACGATCGGGGTGTGGTCCCTGAGCTACAGCTCGATCGATCTGGTCCTCACGGGGGGCGCCGGGCTGCTCGGGTACTACATGCGCAAGAACAAGTATCCCATCGAGCCGCTGATCCTCGGGCTCATCCTGGGCGGGCGCATGGAGCAGGCCTACCGCCAGGCCCTCATCATTTCCAAGGGGAGCAACCTCATCTTCCTCACCAAGCCCATCTCGCTGACGCTCCTGGTCGGCGCCGTGCTGTTCCTGTTCCTGCCAGCCCTCCTGGCCAAGGCCAAGCAGTTCCAGTCCGCCCGCGCGGCGGCCGATGGGGCGGCCTAGCGCACCCCGCAATCGGAGGAGCCTCATGATCGCCAAGCGCGCGCAGGAGATCGCCCCCTTCCTGGCCATGGAGGTGCTGGAGCGGGCGGTGGGACTGGAGGCCACGGGAGCGCACGTGGTCCATCTGGAGGTGGGGGAGCCGGACCTGCCGACACCCGCCTGCATCCGCGAGGCCGCGGCGCGGGCCCTGCGGGACGGCAAGATCGGCTACACCCACAGCCAGGGGATCCTGCCGCTGCGCGAGGCCATTGCCGCCCACTACCACGCCAACTACGGCGTCCAGGTGACCCCGGATCGGATCCTGGTCACCGCCGGGACATCCCCGGCGATGTGGCTGGTGTGCTCGGCCATCCTCGAGGCGGGGGACGAGGTGATCCTGTCCGACCCCCATTACGCCTGCTACCCCAACATCATCCGCTTCTGCGGCGGCGAGGCGGTGAGCGTGGACGTCCTGGAGGAGGACGCCTTCCAGTTCCGGCCCGAGGTGGTGCGCGCCCGGGTCGGGCCGCGGACCAAGGCCATCTTCGTCAACTCCCCGGCGAACCCGACGGGGACGCTGCTCGCGGCCGAGCGCCTGGCGGCGCTGGCGGACCTCGGGCCGCTGATCGTGTCCGACGAGATCTACCACGGCCTCGTCTACGAGGGGCGAGAGCGGTCCGTCCTGGAGTTCACCGACCGGGCCGTCGTGTTCAACGGCTTCTCGAAGGCCTACGCCATGACCGGCTGGCGTCTGGGCTACGCCATCGTGCCCCCCGAGCTGATCCGGCCCCTCCAGAAGATGCACCAGAACTTCTTCATTTCGGCCAACGCCTTTGTCCAGGCGGCCGGGCTGGCGGCGCTCCGGGAGGCCGGGCCCGAGGTGGTGCGCATGCGGGGCATCTTCGACGAGCGCCGCCGGTTCATCATCGCCGGGCTTCGCCGGCTGGGCTTCGGCATCGCGACCGAGCCGACGGGCGCCTTCTACGTGCTGGCAAACGCCAAGCGCTTCACCCGGGATTCCTACACCTTCGCCTTCGAGATCCTGGAGCAGGCCAAGGTCGGCGTGACTCCCGGCATCGACTTCGGGCGCAACGGCGAGGGCTACATCCGCTTCTCCTACGCCAACTCGCTGGAGAACCTCGCCGAGGCCCTGCGCCGGCTGGAGGCCTTCCTTGCCCGCCGGCCCCGAGGCGGGCGCAACGGTCCGGGTGACGCCGCCCCCCGGATGGGATGAGGTGAGCTATGGCTGATCGGTTCGACCTCCTGCTGAAGGGCGGCACGGTCGTGGACCCGGCGCACGGCCGGGAGGGGATCCTGGACGTCGGAGTCGCCGGCGGGCGGATCGCCGCCGTGGCGGCCGACCTGGACCCTACCCGGGCGGACGAGGTCGTGGGCGTGCGCGGGCAGCACGTGATCCCCGGCATCGTGGACCTGCACACCCACATGTCCGCCTGGCTGGGGGGTAGGTTCGGCCACAAGATGATGGCCCAGGTGGGGGTGACGACGGCGCTGGACATGTCCGGCCCCATCGAGAGCGTGCTCGACATCGCCCGGGACCACGGCGTGGGCCTGACCATTGCCAGCATCGAGTACGTGCGCCCCGGCCACACAGTGCGAGACGCCAATCCCCAGGCGGCGGAGCTCGAGGCCGTCGTGGACCGCGCCCTCTCGCGGGGCGCCATCGGGGTCAAGCTCCTGGGCGGCCACTACCCCCTGACGCCCGAGGCCACGGCCCGGGCCATGGAGGTGGCCAACCGGCGGCGCGCCTACGTCGCTTTCCACGCCGGGACGCTGGAGAAGGGCTCGAACATCGACGGGTTCCTCCAGGCGGTGGAGCTGGCGGCCGCCAATGCCGTGCACCTGGCGCACGTCAACAGCTACTGCCGCGGCAGCGTCCGGCCCTACATGGCCGAGACCGAAGAGGCCATCGCAGCGCTGGAGCGGCACCCCAATGTCCGCTCGGAGAGCTACCTGTCGCCCCTCAACGGAACCAGCGCCAAGTGCGCGAACGGCGTGCCCGAGAGCCGGGTGACCCAGCACTGCCTGGGCCTGCGGGGCTTTGCCGCGACCGAGGCCGGGATGCAGGAGGCGATCCTGGCGGGCTGGGCCCAGATCAACATCGAGGCGGGGGGGAAGGTGGGGCTGGGCACCGGCAAGGCGGCTGTGGAGTACTGGCGCCAGCGCGGAACCGACACCACTGTCAGCTTCAGCGTCAACCCGCCCGAGCCGCGGGTGCGCCTGGCCACCGCCCGGCGGACGGCGGGCGGGTTCGCCGTGGACTGCATCAGCACGGACGGGGGCGGCATTCCCCGCAACGTCATCGTGGACCTCGGCCTGTCCTTGGTGCGGCTCGGGGCCCTCAGCCTGGCCGAGTTCGTCCAGAAGGCGAGCTGGAACCCGGCGCGCATCCTGGGCCTGACCGGCAAGGGTCACCTGGCCCTGGGCGCCGATGCCGACATCACCGTGCTGGACGTCGCCCGGCAGGAGGCGGTGCTGGCCGTGGCGAACGGCCAGGTCATCATGGTGCGGGGGCACGTCTGCGGGCGGGGGAGCGCCATCGCCACGACGGCGGCAGGGCGGCAAGCGGTCGAGCAAAGGGGACTCCGGCCCATCGTCGTGGATCTGGCGGGCAGCGCCTTCTACCGGGGGCTGGCGTGAGGCAAGCGGGGGATCCGACGGTCGAGAGGGGGGGACCATGGCGATGAGGCCCAGCGCGAGCTACAGCATCACCATGCGGGTGGAGATCCAGAACCGGCCCGGGATGCTGGGCAAGGTGACGTCTGCCATCGGCAAGGTTGGCGGGGATATCGGCGCGGTGGACATCGCCGGCTTCGGCGTCGAGACGATCACCCGCGACATCACGGTCAATGCCCAGGATGAGGCCCACGAGAAGAGCATCGCCGATGCCGTCGGACGGATCCCGGGGGTGCGCGTGGTGAACGTCTCCGACCGGACGTTCCTTGCGCACCTGGGCGGCAAGATCGTGGTGAACGCCAGGAGTCCGATCAAGACCCGCAGCGATCTGTCCATGGTCTACACGCCTGGCGTGGCCCGCGTGTGCATGGCCATCCACGCCGATCCCCAGAAGGTCCATCAGCTCACCATCAAGAAGAACACGGTGGCCGTGATCACGGACGGCTCGGCGGTCCTGGGCCTGGGCAACATCGGGGCGGCGGCGGCCATGCCAGTGATGGAGGGCAAGGCAGCCCTGTTCAAGGAATTCGGCGGAGTGGATGCCTTTCCGATCTGCCTGGACACCCAGGACCCGGACGAGATCGTCCGGACGGCCAAGGCGATCGCGCCGGGCTTCGGCGGGATCAATCTCGAGGACATTGCCGCCCCGCGCTGCTTCGAGATCGAGGAGCGCCTGCAGCAGGCGGTGGACGTCCCGGTGTTTCACGACGACCAGCACGGGACGGCGGTGGTGGTCCTGGCGGCGCTGCTGAACGCCCTCCGGATCGTGAAGAAGCGGCTGCGCGACCTCAAGATCGTGGTGAACGGGGTCGGGGCGTCCGGGGTTGCCTGCACCAGGATCCTCATGGCCATGGGGGCCCGGGATATCGTCGGGCTGGATACCCGTGGCGTCCTCTACCGCGGGCGAACCGACAACATGAACCCTGTCAAGGCCTGGTACGCGGCGGCCACGAATCCGCGGAACCTCAAGGGGGACCTCGGCGATGTGATCGGCGGCGCCGACCTGTTCCTGGGACTGTCCGGGCCAGGGACGTTTTCCGTGAAGGCGGTGAAGAAGATGGCCAGGGATCCGATCGTCTTCGCCATGGCCAACCCGGTTCCCGAGATCATGCCGGAAGAGGCCGCGCCCTATGTGCGGGTGATGGCGACCGGTCGGTCCGACTACCCCAACCAGATCAACAACGTGCTCTGCTTCCCGGGATTCTTCCGGGGACTCCTGGACGCGCGGGCCTCGCACGTGAGTCAGGCCATGAAGATCGCCGCGGCCAAGGCGATCGCCGCCCTGGTAGGGCAGAGGGAGCTCAGCGAGGAGTACATCATCCCCAGCGTCTTCGACACCCGGGTCGCCCCGGCCGTGGCGGCGGCCGTGGCCAAGGCGGCCTACCAGAGCGGGGCCGCCCGCCGGACGCGGAGGGCGGTGGGGCCGTATCGGCTGCGCTGAGCGGCCGGCAGCCGGCCGTCGCCGCTCAGCCGCGGAAGAGGAGCTGGACGATTTCCTGCGGTCGGGAAACGGCCGCCACACCGAGGGGTCGGGGACGGCCCCTCGCCATCACGGAGGGTTGCGCAAATGGCTTGGCAGTATGACCACATGCACTTCAAGTGTAGTGACCCGGAGAAGACCGTGGCGTTCTTCAAGCAGAACTTCGACGCCAAGGAGGTCGCCCGGTTCGATGTGACCGGGATGAGCATCGTGACGTTGGACATCGGAGGGCTCTGGTACAACTTCTCACCGAAGCGCGCAGGCGAGAACGTGGAGCCCAAGACGCAGCCCCTGCGCTACGGGATCTACCACGTCGGCCTCAAGACCAAGGATCTGGCGGCCGAGGTGGCCAAGATGAAGGCCCGCGGGGTGAAGTTTACCCAGGAGATGGGGCAGAGTAACCCGACCACCAAGTACGCCTTCATCGAGGGGCCGGACGGCATCTCGATCGAGCTCCTGCAGCGGGACTAGCCCGCAGGATTCGCGAACGGGGTCGCGAATCCTACGAGTCGAAGTGGCGAGGCCGGCTGGAACGCTCGGGGTGCTCTTCGTCCCCCCGGGGTTCCGGCCGGCCGCGGGGGTTGGCGGGGAGCCGCCGGAGGGCGGGGGAGGTGCCGATGGCAAGGGCAGGACAGGGCGGGCAACAGTCACAGGCCGGCGGGACGGCCGCGTCCCCTGACAAGCGGACCGTGACCAGGATCCTAGGGGTCCTGGGCAGGACCTATCCGGACGCCGACTGCGAGCTCAATTTCAGCACCCCGCTGGAGCTGCTCGTCGCCACGATCCTGTCGGCTCAGTGTACCGACGCCCGGGTGAACATGGTCACGGCGCGGCTGTTCAAAAAGTACCGCTCCGCCCGGGCCTACGCCCAGGCCGACCCGGCGACGTTCGAGGAGGAGATCCGGAGCACCGGCTTCTTTCGCAGCAAAGCCAAGAACCTCATTGCCTGCTGCCAGGCCGTGGTCCGGGATTTTGGCGGGACGGTTCCCCGGACGATGGACGAGCTGACCCGCCTGCCCGGGGTAGGCCGCAAGACCGCCAACCTGGTTTTGTACAACGCCCACGGGATCCCCGGATTCGCCGTGGACACGCACGTGGCCCGGGTCACCAACCGGCTCGGGCTGGTGAACACGGATGACCCGGAGGCCATCGAGGCGCTGCTGTGTCCGGTCATCCCCCGGGACCGGTGGGGAATGGCCACCCACCTCTTCATCTTCCACGGCCGCCGCACCTGCGCCGCGAAGCAGCCGCGCTGCCCCCAGTGCACTGTGCGATCCCTGTGCCCCTGGCCCGGGAAGCGCTAACCCGCGCCGCTGGCCACCCTTTGCCGAAATTAGGGGACGCCCTTAACTTGTTAACTTATTGCACGATCTCGGGCAATAGAGTCCCCGTCCTGAAACAAGTTAATAAGTAAAGGGCGTCCCCAAAAAGGGCGTCCCCAAAATGATGGAATGACTGGGTGTCTCGTCCGCGGGGGGTTACCGGCCCTTCTTGCTGGGCACCCAGGCGGAGGGGACCTTGCCGCTGCCCCGGCACATCCCGCAGACCGCGCGCGGGGACCAGCTCTTCGGGACCTTGGGCGTTGGGGCCCACTCGAAGTAGCCTCGGCCCCCACACCCCGGGCAGGGAACCTTTCCGTCCTGTGGTGCCGTCTGTGTCATGTGCCTCGTCCGAAGAGTCTTCAGCGCTCAGCAGCTTGCCAAACAACCCGCTCGTCGCCAGGCTGCTCAAAAAGATCCAGATGCAAGGCGGCGCCACCCATCCATTGGATGGGTACCCGGCCGACGGGTACCCACCGCAGGTGGGTGCAGGCGTACGTGGTCCGCACGCCGCAGCGCCGCGGGAGCCCGCGGGGTACCCGTCCGGAGGATGGGCACCCATCGGAATGGGTCCCCGGCAGCTGGGCCTTCTTCAGCAGCCTGTCAGGAGAAGCCGCCGAACCAGCGGGCATAGATCACCTTGATTCCCGCCCCGGGCGCGGCGTCCCCGTAGAACCCATCCTGCACACCATTCAGTCCCTGGACCTGGTACAGCCGCACCTGGGTGCGCGCATCCCCGCTGTGAATGAAGCGGGGGAAGCGGTCCAAGCCGCAGAAGCGGTGGAGCGTCTCGGCCGGCAGGATACCCTCGCCGCTGGCCACGCTGCGATGGCGGGCCGTGATCCGGGCGTGGGGGCTGCGCCCGCGTGCGGCCTCGAACTCGTTGCAGGATTCCGCTTCCCAGATGTCCACCATCCCCATGCCGGCTCCTCCTCGGGGCGGCCACGGGAGCCGCTCCGGGCTCTCTTATGGCCGATGACACGCGACCGTGTCAAGGGACCGCGCAGGGGCTCCCGGCCATGCTCTGTCCGACAGGACGTTCAACGCGGAAAAAACGGGCGAGGCGCGGCAAGCTGGGCGAGGCCGGGCGGTACCTGCGTCTCGGATTTGAGATGGCGTGCCCGACGCGATTTGAACGCGTGACCTTCGGCTCCGCAGGCCGACGCTCTATCCAAGCTGAGCTACGGGCACGGGTGGTTAACTGCTTGAAAGTACGATGTAAGCTACACCGCTCTGCCACCGGCGTCAAGCCCAGAATGCCCGAGCGTTCGGTGGCCGCCAAGGCGGTGGCGGCCCCATCCCCTTCGCCTAGTCCTGCCGGTGCACTTCCTCCTCGTCGATGTATCGCTTGGCCGCCTGGAGGGCCTCCTCCTCGGAATCGTACTCCCCAGGAACGCGAGTCACCGCAGCCGTGAGAGAATCTTTGGACATCACCTTCTTCTTCCCCAGCTTCACGATCTTGCCGAGCCAGTGCCCGCTGGGGAGTCGGGAGGTGTGAATCCGGTAGTCCCTATGGATCGGGCCTTCCTTCAGACTGTTCTTGCGTCTCATATCCCCTCACCTCAAGAGGTAAACCATGGGTTCCATGAGCGCCCTAGGTAATAGAGATATCATCTCGTAGGACCCGCTCCTCCCGCCCGGGGAAGAACGGCCTGGATTCGATTTCTTCCACAAGACGCTTGAGCAGTCGTCGGATCTGGACGAGCACGAGAACGCCCCAGACTCCCAGGAGCAGAAGCACGATCCTCCAGGTTTCAACGCTCAGGAGGTCTGCACTGACCCGCCCGACAAAGTCCAGGAGTTCGTTGGCAGTCATCCTATGCCCTCCCCTCAGGACCCCTTCGTCTGCGGACACGTGGATGGTAACGCCCCTCGTCGGCCCGTTCCCAGGGCCCTCTCGGGCAGGCGTCACACCCGCTCTTCCATCCCGCCCCGCGGCAGCATCCGTCCGGCCCGGCTCTTGGCCGCCCGGCACGGAGTGGTCGGGGAAGGCCGGCGCTGCCAACCCCCCCACTGCGCCTTCTTCTGCCGCTGCCACTGGATCTCCTCCAGGATCTCCCGCTGTGCAAGGATCCCGTTCCGCTTCCCCGAGGGGCGGGAGGCTGAGCGGTGCGCACGAGGCTCAGCCGTGGGGGCATGGCCCGGGAGCCGTCGGGCAGGACTGCGGAGAGCTCTCGTGGCGATCAGGGGGTGTGCTCGAATCGCAGGGCTTCTATCTCCTGGCGGAGCCAGCCTTGGAGCTCGCTGCACAGGGCGTCAAACCGCGCCTGGTGTGCGGGCTCGCGCTCCCCCGGCGGGCGGAGCTCGCGGAGCACGCCGAGCGCAAATTCCCCGGCGATGCGGACCAAGACGCCTGCGAGGGCGATCTGCTCCTCGGGTGAAATCTCATTGAAGGCCAGCCCGCTCTGGTAGGCGAGCTGGAGCTTGCCCTCGCCAACCGGCGTGCGGCCTGCAACCCGGCTCCACACGACTTGGCCCCTGACCTGGCCCCCACCGAGGGCGTCCGGGAGGTCAACGGGATAGCCGCTCCAGGCGCGGAGCGGCATGACATGCTCGATGCGGGCCCCGGCGGGGCTGAGGTCCAGGATCTGCATCGTCCCGAGCCCCAGACCGCGGCCCCTGAAGCGCCTCGGCACGGTGAGCCGCTCAACCCGCCGGTGCCTAGAATATTGGATCATACCCCCTCCCCCCTCCTGTGCCGCCAACCTCCGGAGCCGCTGGCTCGCGTGCTCCAGGCTGCGAGCCGCGGCCAGGAGGACCGTGAGCCGATTCGCCTGCCAGGCGGCAGACCGGCGCGATCGGACCAGAGGCGGCGCCGGAGGTTGCCCGCGGAGATTCGGCCAGACAATGCTCGCAACGGGCGCCACCCGTACCGATATACCCCTTTTCCGTGAACGGATAGAAGCCCACAAATCAGCCTGCTGAGGGACACCCCCAAGGGCATCCGTGGGGCCACCCCGCGTCAGGCCCTGCGCCGCCGTCCGCCTCGAGATGCTACCACACGGGGGCGGGACGTGGTAGTCCTCGCTAGGCCGCCCAAAGGCCGTAAGCCTGAGGACTCTCTTTCACCCATTCTGAGGGGAGCTTTGGAGAGGTCAGCGGGGAGAGCGCCGTCGCCGGAAGGATCGCTGAACGTGCCCGAAAATGTGCCCGCGAGCACTCCCGGGTCAAGCCTTGCCGGCGCTCCGGAGCGATTCCAGAAACACGGAGTAGGTCTCGTCTGCCTCGGCCCGCGAGCGCTTGACGGCGGCGGCGAGATGGGGAAGGTCGTTCACGTGCAGCACCAGGGTCACGCTGCGGGCGAAGGCGGCCGCGGGGTCGTGGGAGCGGAGGGTGGTACTCACCAGGAGGACCGCCATGTCCCGGCGGGCGGCCATCGGCATGTCGGCCAGGTGATCCAGCACGGGGTTGGCGTCGCCCTTGGCGCTGCCAAAGCCCTCCCGCAGGATGACCAGGGCGTAGGCGGTGAAGCGCAGCCGCTGGATAGTCTCGGCGGGATCCCCGGCGGTTTCGACCCGGTAGCCCTCCTGCCTCATGGCGGCCGCAATGGCCTCGCGCTCGGCGGGCGCGCCCACGCAGATGAGGGCCGCCGGCCGCTCCTCCTCGCGATAGCCCGGTGGGGCGGGCTCGGGCGCCGGGGCCGGCGCGGGGGGCGTCGCGTCGGGGGGCGGGGCGGGCGCCGAGGCGGAGGCGGTCGTGTCGATCGTCACGCGACCCTTGCAGTGGGGGCAGCTCGCCCCGATCAGCTTGCCCCTGGGCAGCCGCTCGTCGGGGATCGTCAGGGAGGCGTGGCAGGTCGGACACGAGAGGGTCATGGACCGGTCCTCATCGCCGGGGCGGGCCCCCGGGACGGCTGGGCCGCGCGGACTGGGTCTGGGACTTGCCGTGCTCGACCTCGAGGGCCAGGCCCTCGATGTCGCTGGTCCGCTGCCCCCGCGTTGCCTTGATGGTATCCAGCCCCCGGGCCACCGCGGAGCGGCGCGAGGCAAAGGACAGCGCCGTCTCCTCCGTGATCTGCCCGCCCTGGAAGAGCCGGAGGATGTGGCTGTCGAAGGTCTGCATGCCCAGACCCTCGCTGTCGTGGACCACCTCGTAGAAGGTCTTGCCCTCGGACTCCCCGTTCAGGATGATCTCCTCGATCCGGAGGTTCATCCCCATGATCTCCAGGGCGGCGACCCGTCCGCCGCCCACCTTGGGCAGCAGCCGCTGGCAGACGACCCAGCGGAGCGCGCTGGCGAGGCGCATGCGCGCCTGCCGCTCCTCGTCCCGGTCGAACATCCCCAGCACCCGGTTGATGGTGCTGCCGGCGTCCACGGTGTGCAGGGTGCTCATCACCAGGTGGCCGGTCTCGGCGGCGCTCAGCCCGATCTCCATGGTGTCCCGGTCCCGCATCTCGCCCACCAGGATCACCTTGGGCGCCTGGCGCAGGGCCGCCCGCAGCCCGTTGGCGAAGGAGTCGAAGTCGGTCCCCAGCTCGCGCTGGTTGAAGGTAGCCTGCTTCACGGGGTGGACGAACTCCACGGGGTCCTCGAGGGTGACCACGTGCACGGCCTTGGTCTCGTTGATGATGTTGAGGATGGCCGCCAGGGTGGTGGACTTGCCGCTGCCCGTGGCGCCGGTGACCAGGACGAGGCCGTTGCGCTCCTCGGCCACCCGCCCCAGGACGGGGGGCAGGCCCAGGCTCTCCAGCGTCGGGACCTCGCTCGCCAGCCGGCGCAGCACGATGGAGTAGTAGCCCCGCTGCTGGAAGATGTTGACCCGGAACCGGGCCGCGGCCCCCAGGGCGTAGGGGAGGTCGCAGGAGCCGGTCCGCACCAGGGTGTCGGTCAGGCGGCGGTCCCGCCCCAGCAGCGCCAGGGCGATGGCCTCGGTCTGGAAGGGGGTGAGCCGCGGCAGGGGTAGGTCGGTGGCGACTGGGGTGAGCTGGCCGTGCACCTCGACCTGGGGGGGGCGTCCGACGGTGAAGTTGAGGTCCGAGGCCCCGTCGCGGGCCTCCAGCATGCGGGTCAGGATGCGGTCGAGTTCGTGGCGCTGCATGGGGAACGCTCCGCTGCCGGGTGGATCTCAGGCCAGGCCCAGGTCCTCGGGTGACTTGGGGAGGAAGGAGAGGAAGCGGGCCTTGTCCACCGCCTTCTCGTAGGCCTCCTCTGGCGCGATCATCTTCTTCTTCAGGAACTCCATGATGGAGTCCTCGAGCGTGGTCATGTTGAACTTCTTGCCGGTCTGGATGACGCCCGGGATCTGGAAGGTCTTGCCCTCGCGGATCAGGTTGGACACGGCCGGGGTGACGATCAGGACCTCCAGGGCGGCGCAGCGGCCCTTGACGTCGATCCGCTTGAAGAGGGTCTGGGCCACCACGGCCTTAAGGGTGTCGGCCAGGGTGGCGCGGATCTGCGCCTGCTGGCTGGCCGGGAAGATGTCGATGATCCGGTCCACGGTCTTGGGCGCGTTCTGGGTGTGGAGGGTCGCCAGGACCAGGTGGCCGGTCGAGGCGGCCTCGATGGCCAGCCAGATGGTCTCCAGATCCCGCATCTCGCCCACCAGGATGATGTCCGGATCCTCGCGCAGGGCCCCGCGCAGGGCGTTGGCGAAGGACTTGGTGTCGCGGCCCACCTCGCGGTGGCTGATGACGCAGTTCTGGCTCTGGTGGGTGAATTCCACCGGGTCCTCGACGGTGATGATATTGTCCCGGCGCATCTTGTTGGCGTAGTCCACCATGGCGGCCAGGGTGGTGGACTTGCCGCAGCCCGTGGGGCCCGTGACCAGGACCAGGCCTTTCTTGAGCAGGGCCATCTTGGCCACGGTCGGGGGTAGCCCCAGCTCTTCCACCGTCATGATCTTGGTCGGGATCTGCCGGAAGACGGCGGCGATGCCGTGGCGCTGCATGAAGAAGTTGGCGCGGTAGCGGGCCAGGCCCGGGATCTCGTAGCCGAAGTCGATGTCCCCGATCTCCTCGAAGAGCTTGGCCTTGTCCTCGGGGCAAATCTCGAAGAGCATGGACTTGAGCTCCTGGTGCTCGAGGACCTTGTACTTGACCCGCTCCATGTCGCCCCGGACCCGGAGCAGGGGGGGATTGCCGGCGATCAGGTGCAGATCCGAGGCGCCGGTGTCGTACATCAACTTGAAGAACGCATCGATCTTGGCCATGCAGGGTTCCTTCCGAAGGATCGGGCGCGGCTCAGGCGTGCTGGGGCACGACGCGCACGACGAAGCGTTTGTGGACGAGGTGCAATCGGTCGGCCGCCTTGACAGCCAGGAAGGTGGGCTGCCGGTTCAGGAAATCCGAGATCCGGCGCTTGCCGGCGGGTCCCTCGATGCGGACGGTGCCGCGGATCTCCTGGCCACCCAGCAGCTCGACGAGGACCGGCTCCACGGTCACCCCTACCAGGCTGGCCGGCTCCTCGGGCAGCTCCTCCTCGACGGGGATTTCGACCCGGACGATCTGGATCTTGTTGACAAAGGCCAGCGGCGGCTCCCCGGCCGGGGACAGGGTGAGGAATTGGTCCTCGTCGTTCATGCGGTCCTGCACGGTCTCGGGGCCGGCGTGGCCCACGACGTTCAGGCGAAGATAGACCTGGCCCGAGGTCGCCGTCCCGTCGCTGGTCCAGAGGGTCAGGGACACCGGGCGCACCGGGATCGCCAGGTCTGGCTCCGGCTCGAGCTGGTCCTGGGCCGGCTCCGGGCCGGGGACCACGGCGCTCACCTGGGAGAGGACGTCTCCCGGGCTCTCGGCCGCCCGGGGGGCGGCGAGCGCCAGCGCCGCCTCGATGGTGCGGAGGACCACGGCGGGCTCGGCGGGCTTGCGCATGGCGAGCTGGGCGCCGGCCTCGAAGGCCCGGGCGTTGAGCCGGGTGTCGGTCATGGCGGTGAGGACGATGATGGGGATGTCCTTGAGGGCTGGGTCCGCCTTCAGCCGGTGGCAGACCTCGAAGCCGTCCATCCCCGGCATCATGATGTCCAGCAGGATCAGGGCCGGGCGCTCCCGGGCGGCAATCTCGAGGGCCGTGGGGCCGTCCAGGGCGTTCAGTACCTTGTAGCCGTGGAACTTCAGGATATCGCCGTTCAGCTGCAGGATGAGGGGGTCATCGTCCACGCAGAGGATCTTCACCTCGGGCGGCCGGGGCAGCCCGGAGACGGCGCCGTTCTCGAGGCTCAGGCCGCTCTCCACGGGAAATCCGCACATCAGGCAGCGCCGGACGGTGCGGGATTCCTCCATGAAGCCCAGCGTGGGTTGGACCAGCTGGCACTTGGGGCAGTACTCGGACTCGGGCTCGGTTTCCATGGCGTCTCCAGGGGCGGGGCGCGTGCCGTGCCTGGCCAGGCGGCCGGCCCGCGGGTCACCGGGTAACGCGACGGACCGTAGCAGACGGGTCGGGGGTTGTCCAGGGGATGCCGGGACCCCGTTCCCCTCGCAGGTCGGGGCCAAGGGGAGTGGCCAGCGCTGGTGACGAGGGGTGTGCTTCGGGGTCCTCCGGGAGGCGGTAGGGAGATTGTGATGTAGGAATATTTCTCTTGACACACCGGAAGATCTAAAATATGTAGTAATCCTACAACTGAGATCTGTCCGCGAATCCTGGGAGAGCCGTCCGCTCGACGGAGGTCCCTATGCCCTCGCAACCCGGCGCACGCGCCGCGACGGTCCCCCCCGGCCCCCGGGGGGTGCTGCGGGCCGTCCGGGCACACCTGGACGACCTGCGCAACTCAGAGCGCCGTGTGGCGGAGTACCTCCTGCAGGCGCCGGACAAGGTCATCTACCAGTCCATCAGCGAGTTGGCGGAAAACGCCGGGACCAGCGAGCCCACCGTCATCCGCTTCTGCCGTGCCCTGAAGCTACGGGGCTACCACGACCTGAAGATCCAGCTGGCCCAGGACCTGGTCCCCGAGGTCAAGCACATCCACGAGGACGTGGCGCCCGGGGACGACACGGCCACGCTGATCCGTAAGGTCTTCCACACCAACGCCCTGGCCATCACCAGCACGCTGGACGTCCTCGACCCCCAGGCCATCGAACGCGCCATCCGGGCGCTGGCCGGGGCAAAGCGGATCGAGTTCTTCGGCCTGGGAGGCTCCGGGGCGGTCGCAATGGATGCCCACCACAAGTTCTTCCGGCTGGGCATTTCTTGCGCCTGGCAGAACGACTCCCACATGCAGGCCATGTCCGCCGCCATGATGGGCCCGGGATGCGTCCTGGTGGCGATCTCCCACTCGGGCTCGACCAAGGACATCGTGGAGGCGCTGGAGATCGCCAGGGGCACGGGAGCCACCAGCATCGCCGTCGTGAGCCACCGCAAGGCCCCCGCCGTCGAGCTGGCGGATATTGCGCTTTGCGTCCACGCCCGGGAGACCGGATTCAAGCCGGAACCCATGTCCGCCCGGATCGCCCATCTGTGCGTCATTGACGTGCTGGCGGTGGGCGTGGCCTTGAAACGCAGTCAACTGGTGGTGGCAAGCCTGCAGAAGACCAGGAAGGCCCTGGTGAACAAGCGATACTGATTCTGCGCCGGCCTCGCGTTGGGCGAGGGGCGTGCTCGGCCTGGACGAGCTTGGGGCAGGGCTTGGTCCAAGAGGCGATTCTCGTTGATAATGCCCGAAGGGAGGAGAGTCCGATGAAACGCATCCTCATCAGTCTCGCGATCCTGATCGGCCTTGCAATCATCGGTCCGACGACCATTGGCTCAGGGTCGGCTTGGGCGCATGAGCCCGAGCCAGCCTGGGCCCACCAGCCTCCGGAGCTCGAGATCGTGGCGGAATGGAACTCGCTGCCCTACGACATCCAGGACCCTGCGATCGAAAGAGCCTGGAAAAAGAGTGCGATCTACGGCCAGGCCTTGATGCAGGGTGTCAAGGTCGATTCCAAGGGTACCATGTACGTGTCGACCGCCCGCTGGGGCGGCAAGGAGATTCCGGCGACGCTCTCGAAGCTGGTGAAGAAGCACCACGAGTGGGTCCTGGTCCCGTTCCCCAGCGAGGCCTTGAACGACGTGAACAATCCGAACGGCTTGAAGGCGGTACTCGGCTTCGAGATCGATCGCAATGACGTCATGTGGATCTTGGACCAGGGGCACGTAGCGAGCGCGCCCTCCGGTCCGCTGGATGAAAAGCTCATCTTGTGGGACCTCAAGACGAACAAAGAGATCCAGCGCTACGTGTTCCCGCCCGCCATCTCGGACAAGACGTGCTCGTTCCTCAACGACGTGGTCGTGGACAATGACACGGACTTCGCCTACATTGCGGATTCTGGGATTTTCTGTACCCCACTCGATGGCGGGCTGATCGTGTACGACAAAAAGGCAAACACGGCGCGGCGCGTGCTTGACCGAACCAAGTTCACGCAAAATGAACCCAACTTCTTCTTCAACATCCCGTCCAAGAACTACGGCATCCGCCCGGTGCTTACGAGCGGGCCGATGCTGACCGGGGCCGATGGCATCGCCCTCTCCGGAGACAAGAAGACGCTCTACTGGACGACCCTCACGGGCCACTCCCTCTGGGCGATCGACACCGAGATCCTGCGCGACTTCTCGAAGAGCGAGGAACAGATCCAGGAGGCGGTGCGGCTCGTCACGACGCTGCCCTCCAACACCGACGGCATGACGGCGGATCGGGACGGCAATGTCTACATGACGGCGCTGACACTCAATGGCCTGATGAAGCTCAATGCCAAGACAGGCCTCGTGGAGCGCTTTGCCTTCCACCCGGAGATATCGTGGGCGGATACGCTGGCGTGGGGCCCCGGTGGGTCCCTCTATTTCGTGTCCAATCATCTGAACGTGTGGGTCGACGGGGATATGAATTTCCATCATCCGAGGGTCCCCAATTTCCGGATCTGGCGGATTCCGAACGTTGGTCAGAGCTACACCGAGAAGTAGATCCGGCTGACAAGGGCAGCGCGGGGCGACGTGTACCCCGCGCTGCCACCCTCCGAAAAGGGAAGGAAAGGCGGAAAGCAGCCGGGGCGCAAGACGCGCGCCGTGTTGGGGGCAGCCGCCCTCGGCCGGAGAAACCGGAACTGCACCTTCGGGTTCCTGTGAAAGTCGGCCGAGGCATGACTGAACCCACGGCGTAGCAGCGGCGCAAACGCCGGTCGCCCGGCCGGGAGCAACGAGGAGGAGACGCATGCAGGCCGCACCGGTGTACGCCCCATACGAGCTGTCGCGGCTCGAACGCGGATTCGTGGCGGCCAATCGGGCGATCATCTTCCTCATGATGGCGGTGATGGCGACCCTGGTGTTCGTCAACGTCATCACGCGCTACGTCTTCAACTTCTCCATCATCTGGGCGGAAGAGGTCTCCCAGTATCTGATGATCTGGATTGCCTACCTTGGCGCCGGCCTCGCCTTGCGCGAGGGCCGTCACGTGGCCCTCGAGTTGCTGCACGACAGCCTGCCCGTCGCGCTGGGCCGCAAGGTGAGGATGGTGGTTGGGGGCCTCGTGCTGGCATTTCTCGGAGCGGTGACGATCCTCGGCTTCCAGTTTGCCGTCTTCGTCTGGAACCAGGAGACCCCCGTCCTGAACATCTCCCTTGGCATCCCGTCCCTGGCAATCCCCATCGGTGCCCTCCTCTTCGCCGTGCACCTCGCGCTCATGTTCCGCAACTACGCGGACAGGCGGTACGTGCCTGGGTACGTCCTGGAAGACCTCTCGGGGGAGAAAGTCTGAGCCATGGGGATCACGCTCGTCGTCACCTTCCTCC
>Ga0316622_100000273_pt1 | contig 28573 bp, 29 predicted proteins | sample OWC_Aug_OW2_C1_D_FD_207646 | JGI IMG/M metagenome (GOLD analysis project Ga0316622, IMG submission 207646) | Wetland soil microbial communities from Old Woman Creek delta, Ohio, United States - OWC_Aug_OW2_C1_D5_C | ecosystem: Environmental > Terrestrial > Soil > Wetlands | place: USA: Ohio... | reverse complement strand
CCGCCTCGCTCTGCAGGATGAGCCGTTCGCCAAAGCGGTCAATGGCTCGCCCCAGCACCGGCTGGAACAGGATGCCGATCAGCCCGCCGATGGTCATCAGCGTGGCGATGGTCTGCGTGGGCTGCTTGAAGATGGTCACGATCACCCACGGGGCAAAGGTGATGAAAATCTGCTTGCGCGAGCCCGAAAGGATGTTCAGGAGATAGAAGAGACGGTATTCCCTGTGCAGCTTCAGGAATGACTTGGGCTTTTGAGCCGTCGCCGGTTTCATCTGGAACATGAGCACCGCCGCCAGCCCCAGTCCAATCGCGGTCAGCACGAACGAATGCTGGAAGCGAAAGCCTAGAGCCTGTTATGGACTTTGCGCCATGAAAGTAATGAACCGATGCGCCATCAGCATGGCAAAGGCTACGAAATGCAGTCCAACCAGCGTCTCTGCCAAGCGTTCATAGTCGCGAGCCAGGCGGCGGAAGCGCGCCATCCAGGCGAAGCTGCGCTCCACTACCCAGCGGCGAGGCAGAAGCACAAAGCCACGCTTGGCTGTGGGCAGCTTCACCACTTCCAGCCGGATGCCATGCGCCTCAGCGTCAGCCGCGGGCTGCTCGCCGGTGTACCCCTGGTCCACAAAGGCAACCTCGACCGAGTCGCCGGTTGCCTCCTGGATCTGCTCGGCGAGCGCTTCGACTTGCGCCCGGTCCTGCTCATTGGCAGGGGTGACCAGAACGGCCAGCAACTGGCCCAGAGTATCCACCGCCAGGTGCACCTTCGAGCCCTTGCGCCGCTTGTGCCCATCGTAGCCAGCGCGCTCGCCACTCTCGGGACTCGACTGGAGCGTCCGGCTATCCAGAATCGCAGCGCGCGGCTGCGGCGCTCGACCGTCGATCTCACGCATCAGCATCCGCAGGTCGCGGACCATGTCCTCAAAGACCCCTGCTTCCAGCCAGCGCTGCGTTTGTTGATACACCGTATGCCACGGCGGCAGATCGTGGGCCATGTAGCGCCACTGCATGCCGGTGTGCACAATGTAGCGCAGGCCATTGAACACCTCGCGCAGGGAGTAGTCCCGTTGCGGAGCGTCTTCTCGCATGAGCGTCAGGTAGGGCGCCACGAACGCCCACTCGTCGTCGGATACATCGCTGAGATAAGCTTTCCGCGTCATGCCCTGAGTATATCATACTCGGGACCCAAAGTGCATAACAGGCTCTAGCCCGGGCGGGCTTCCTGCCATGGGCCAACCGCAGATTACTGACTGCCGACCACCTCGAGAGACTCGACGAGCGCATCGGGCGCCACGCACTGCACAAAGGTGGCGAGGTCGCGCAAATGCTCCCGAACGGCCTGCGCCCCGATGCCGGCCGGCGCATAGACGGCAAAGAGAACATCTTCCGTGCCGGGCTGGATGCGCGTGCGCGAGTCGGGGCCATACAGGACGCTGGACAGGATGCCCTGCGCATCGCTTATGAACATGTCACCCGGCTTGAGCACCCGCTCCTGCCCGTTGAGCGCCGTGTAGGTCTCTGTTCCCGAGGCGACGTCCAACGCCACGGACAACTGCACCGTCTGCAGGTCGTGGCCGGCGGTCAAGAGCAGGTTCTTGAGCTCGGCCATGAACATGGCCTGCACCAGCGCCGCAGCGCGGGCAATGGAGCGGCCCTTCAGCACCACCGACTCGAGCTGAAGCTGGACGTGATAGGTGCTGCCATAGTGCGCGTAGTAGGCGTTGTTGGCCTGGATGGCGGGAATGGCTTTGAGGCCGGCCCGGTCCAGGCCGGCGTAACGCTCGCGCAACTGCACTTCCAGGTCCACCCGCCGTGCATCGAGCGTGGGGTGGAAATCCGGGTTCTTGACGCCACGCATGGCCAGCGCTCCGGCGCAGGCGCCTGGATACGCCTTCCGGAAGGCCTCGGAGACAACGAACATGATTACCTCCCGCCTGCAGTTTTCACGGACCAGGACTGCCGGAACTAGATGATCTTGTCGTTAGTGCCTGCCAACTGCCGCAGCAGCTCGGTCTGGCCGGTGTGGTAGGTCTCATGGAAGTACAGGAAGAACAACCGGTTGCCCAGCGGGACCTCCCCGCGGTGGTCCTTCACCTTCCTGGCCAGGTCCTCAGCAGTCAGGCGCGGCAGAGCAACCGCGATACGCTCCTGGCTCTGCTGCAACAGGCTGAGCAGCCGCTCTGACGGGATGATGCCCTCCCCGTCGGCGCACACCGGCTCGGACCCATGCCCGTAGCGGGCACACTCTTGCTGGGTCAGGATGGGCTCTTGTCCCAGGGTCTTGAGCAGACTGTTGCGGGTTTCGGCCATGTGACCCAGCACCCAGTTCATGCAGTTGCCGCGGAAAGGTGGCTGGAGCAGGCACTGCTCATGCGACAGGCCCTTCGTCTGTTGCTGGATGATGTTCAGATTGCGGGCAAATCCTTCGAGCAATTCTTGAGTGGAAATCATATCTCCTCCCCTATCCAATGTCAGGTAGCCGGGAATCCGGCCTCCTTATTGAACCCGTTCCAGGCCATCGTGAACAACGGCGACGGGCGATGCTGCACCGGTGCAGCCAGCACAGTCTGCGTCCAGCGCGCCTCGGCGTCCCTGGCCTGTGCAAAACAGGACGCAGAAAACGCCCGCAACGGTTCGACGCGCTCGGCCGGGCTGGCTGCGCGCCAGCGCGCGTAGAGCTCACCTGCCCCGTCACGGAATGCCGCCTCCAGCGCGTCGCGGTCGGCGCGGTAGAGAGGCATACGCGTGGCATAGTCGCGAATGACGGCACGGTGCAGCCGCTCGTGAGCCCACCACAGGGATCGGTCGTCATAGTGGCCGGCCGGCTCTGGCCCGATATCCGGCAGCCCCGCTCCACCGAGGTAGACCGCCTTGAAGATGCCGGTGCACGGGCTCGAGGTGCCCGTCAGCCAGTAGGTGGGCAGATCCGGCGTGAGGTGTGCAACGAGCGAGCCGGTCGACTGGCTGGGGCGCGTGGGGCCGAAGGCGGCATGCGTGCAGAGATGATCCATCAGCAAGCCCTGGCCAGGATTCCAGGCAGGATCAACAAGCGCACGAGGGCCATGGTCACGTAGAAAGGCCATCATGCTTGGCGCGGCGATTCTGCCCTCAGACTCTCGCAGGAGCGCGATTGAGCGGCATTGCCGGGGCCGGCAACCACCCAGTCGCGTGTACACCAGGTCGGAGTAACAGCGAGCAAAGTCAAAGTCCGCTTTGGATTTGCACCAGCCCTTCTCGATAGCATGTTCCACCAACTGCGGCGAGGCCAGGTCCCACTCACTGCCGATGGTCAGGCCATTGGAGATGGTGCGGATGTCTCGCACGCGCTCGGCGGCCCAGTTGCGGCCTGACGTTTCCAGCACCCACGCGCTGGTGGGGTCGGCGATGATGAACGAGTTGTGATAGTAGAGGGGGTGATGAAAACCGCAGTTGCCGCTCTGGCCGTAGGCAGCCAGCAGCTCGACGATGACGTCCAGTGCCGCCCGCGCCGTGTCAGCGCGCTCCAGGGCCAGGCGCAGCATGTCCATGCCAATCAGTCCTGGTTCTTTGCCGTAGGGGTCTCTGGTAAACACGGCCTCATTGCCGATGGCCACGCCGTGCTCGTTGGCACCCATCTCAGCCCCCCACATCCAGAAGGGCCGCGAGAGGATGACCTCAAATGTCTCCTCCACTTGCGGAATCTCGATATAGGTACATTTCACCTTCGCCCCTGGGCCGTGCCGGGTGCGGGGCACGTAGGTCAGCGCCTGTGCCTCGTTGGGCTCACGGTCGCTGTTCTTGGCCAGAATCGTGGTGCCATCGGCAGTGGCGCCGCCAACGGCAACCAGCGTATCACACATGCTCCACCTCCCTGTTGAGTGTATAGCTACTGCGGTTTTCTGAACTCCAGGCACCAACCATGATACTGGCCGTGGGCTCTCCAGATGCCGCGGACGTCTACCTCTTGCATGCCGGGCGGGAGCAGAGAGACCGGTGCGGCAGTCTCGGCCTTCCCCGAACCCTCCGCCCGCGAGAAGCCAGGCATGCGGTCGTAGAGCTCGGCCACCTGTTCCGTTTCGTCGGCGACGACGATCCTCGCCCCGGGCCTGGCCACCCGCACCATCTCCTCCAGCGCGCGCTTCTTGTCCGAGAAAAAGTTGATCCCGCCGACATGCAGGATGCTGTCAAAGGAATCGGCGCGGAATGGCAGCGCTTCAGCCGAGGCCAGGAAGAGGTCCACGGGATAGTTGTGCGTTTGCGCGAAACGGCGACAGCGCCGCAACTGACCCGGCGAGATGTCCAGCCCGTAAACCTCGCCCGCTGGCGCCAATTCATACAGGTAGGGCAAATTCACCCCGGGGCCGATCGAGATCTCCAGCAGCCGGCCCCCCGTCCACTCCAGCCGGTCCAGGATCTCCATGCGCGCCTTGCGCTCACTACCCATGAGCAGCATAAAAGTCAGCTTGATGACCGGAGCATAGACGTAGGAAAACCAGTCGTAGAGGCGCGAGAAGCGGCGATTGAGGCCGCTCAGCTCTCCGGGGCGGATAAAGTGAGGGATGCCCTGCTCAACGGGAAACTCGCGCCGGCAGTGGGGGCAGAACAAGGTCCCGTGCAGAACCTGCTCGGCAGGCTCCCCCTGCAAGATGAGTTCCCCGTGGCAGGACGGGCATGCCAGCACATCCAATGCGCTCTGCTTCATTTCTCCCTCGGTTTCAATGCCCGCACGCAGATAAAGCCGGGCTCGCGGGACAGCTCCTCATAGTCCTTGGGCTCGGCCAGGCGGAACTCTTCCGTGGGCCGAGGCTCGAGAATCCGCTCCAGGACAAAGCCGGCCTCGAGCAACGGGTTGACCAGCTCCTGCAGCGGGCGGCGGTAGAGCGACACGCGCACCGGCGTGCCAAAGCCGCGCCATTCCTCCTCCACCCGCTCGATGTGGAAATAGTTGCCCTCGTTATGTCGTTTGAAATCGGCGAAGGGATGCCCCACCGACAAGACGAACCAGCCAGGGCGGCGCAGCAAGCGATGGAACTGGCCAAACACGGCGGGCCAGTCGCGCACATAGTCCAGGGCCAGCGCGCTCAGCACCCCATCGAAGGAGGCAGCGGGCAAGTCGAGCGGCTGGCTGAAATCAGCCTGCAGGATGGTGGCCCGGTCGCCCAGGCGCCGGCGAGCAAAGCCGACCATCTTGGGGCTGACATCCACGGCCACTACCTGTGCGCCATGCTCAACAAGCCACTGGCTATAGGCGCCCGGCCCGCAGCCGGCGTCCAGCACCCACTGCCCACGCACATCGGGCAGGAGGGACAGGGTCGCGGGGCGATCGTAGTAGGCGTTGTGCGGCTTGGTATCGACGCGCGCCGCATACGCCTCAGCCAGCTTCTCATAGGCCTCAAGAGCCAGCGGGGCGGGCTTGGGCGTACCGGAGTCATCGTGCGACAACAGCGTGCCTCCTTTATGACAAATTGGCGATGGGCACCGGCTCCATGGGCTCGGCCAGGGCAAAGCCAAACACGCGCGAGTAGAAGTACAGCTCGGCATCCAGAGCGCGCTTGATGTTCTCGGCCCGGCGAAAGCCGTGCTGCTCTCCCTCAAAGGCCAGATAGGCCACGGGCAGGCCCTTGGCGCGCACGGTCTCGAACATCCGCCGGGATTGGGCGGGCGGTACCACCTGGTCCTCCAGCCCCTGGAAAAGGATCAGTGGCGTGGCCAGGCGCTCCACAGAGTGTATCGGGGAGCGCTCCACGTACAGGTCCCTGCGCGCGGGGTAGGGCCCCACCAGGCCATCCAGGTAGCGCGACTCGAACTTGTGCGTGTACCTGGCCAGAGCCTCCAGGTCGGAGATGCCGTAGTGGCTGGCGCCGGCCTCGAATGCATCGCGGAACGTCAGCGCGGCCAGAGTGGTGTAGCCACCGGCACTGCCTCCGCGGATGGCCAGACGCTGACCATCCACAACGCCGCGCTGGACGAGGTAGCGAGCGCCGTTGACCACATCGTCCACATCCACCACTCCCCACTGGCCCTTGAGCCGCTCGCGGTAGGCGCGCCCATAGCCGGCACTGCCACCGTAATCCACATCCAGCACGGCAAAGCCGCGGCTGGTCCAGTACTGGATGCCCAGGTTGAGCGTCGTCCGGGCAGCGTCCGTCGGACCCCCGTGGCTCCTGACCAGCAACGGCGGCTTCTCCCCCTCCGGCGCAGCCCAGTCGCGATTGCGCGGCAGGTAGAGCAAGCCGAAGGCGGTCAGTCCATGCTCGGTGGGGAACTCGATCTCTTGTGGAATGGAAATGTAGCCGGTATCCACCTCCGCGGTGCTGGACTGGCGCAGCGCGTCACAACGGCCCGTGGCCAGATCCAGACGTACCACGGCTTCGGGCAAGGTGGGCGAACCGGCCAGAAAGAGAGCGAAGTCTCTGCCGCTGTTGGCAGAGGCCGAGCTGGGACCCACGCGCAGGAACGATATCTCCGAGTAGGGAGTCTCCAGCTCCGAGAACTCGCCAGTCCCCAGGTCGAGCCGTGCCAGGTGTTTCCGGCCACCCTGCCGGTAGGTGCACAGCAGACATTCGGGCCCTTCCAGGGCAAAAGTGCTCATGCCCAGCCCCCACTGCGGCACACCGAATTCGGCCGCCATAGGGCACAGCGGTTCGATGGCCGGGGACCCATCCCGCCAGCGATAGAGGTTCCACCAGCCGGTGCGGTCGGAGATGAAGAAGAGCGTCCCGTCAGACGACCATTCGGGCTGGAAGATGGACTCTTCGCTGCCACCGGCGACGCAGCGTGAGCGGACAACCTGCCCATCTGCGCCGAGCTCACCCACCCACAGCTCGGTGCCATCCCAGGGCATGCAGGGATGGTTCCAGGTCAGCCACGCCAGGCGCGAGCCATCCGGACTGAGGCGGGGCGAGGAATAAAAGTCGTTGCCGGCCACGATAACGCGGCCGCCCGCGGCATCCCCCTGCAGATCGAGCCGCACCAGCGTATTCACGGCCTCGCCCGGGGCGCGATGGTCTTCGCGCACGCAGTACAGCAGGCCGCGAAGACGCTCCACCACCCCATCGGCATAGCGCAGCCCGGTCGCCGGGGTGAGGGGCCAGGGGTCCCGTCCGGGCTCCAGGCGATACAGGCGCTGGTCGGCATAGTTGGAGGCATAGACGACGCCATCTACCGCCGCGTAGGCCCCGCCGCCATACTCGTGGACGCGGGTGCGGACGTTGAAAGGGGGCGAGCTGACCTCGCTCACCTGACCGTCGGCGCTGCACCGCATGAGCGCATAGCGACCGCCCTCCTGCGGCCTCGTTTCCGTCCAGTAAGCGTCGGCGCCATCGACCAGGGTAGACGTCAGGCCAACGGTGGCGGAAGCGATCAAGTCGGAAGTGATGGGCGACTTCCAGGAACCGTATGCAGAAACTTGAGGTGCTGACATGCTCACCTTCTCGGGCGGCTACCTGGACTCACGCCTGGCGTACCGCCAGCCAGCCCAGAGCGAAGCCAGGATCACGGCCACCAGCAGGGCGATGATCAGCCCCCAGCTCCACAGTCGGATCAGAGGGCGGGGTTGCGGCGCAGGTGCCGCGGTCGGCTGGGGCTGCCCCGGTTCCGCAGTGGGCGAGGCCGGCGCAGAAGACAGACGGAACTCAAAGGCCTTGGCTACGCCCACGTCCATCGTACCGGACCTGGCCAGAATGACATTCCGGCTTTCCTGCACCCAGCCGCCGGCAGCGCGGTCGAACTCGGCGCGGCCGCCAAGCTGGGGCAATGCCGCCCCGTTGAGGGTGACCGCGGTGGCCGCAGCGCCGTTGACGGCCAGGCGAAGCACGTTGTCGCGCTGCGCCAGAGCGCCCTGATAGGTGCCGGCAGCCGCGGCAATGGTGACCACGGCTCGGCCCTCCGTCAGTTGCTGGGAGATCACCGTCGTCCGCAGCTCACCCTGCTGGTAGGCAATCGTGGCGCCATCATCTTCGTACAGGGTGAACTCGCCGGGCTGCGCTGCGGCGTAGACGCGCACAATCAGCTCATCGCGCCGGCTGCCGTCGGCACGTTTGCCCAGGATGTTCATCGTCTGCTCGTCCACGTACATCTCGGGGATGATCGCCCCGGCACGGGCAAACAGCGGCAGCTGCAGGCGATTGTCGACATAGAGCGGGAGCGGGCCGAACCATTCGCCGGAGCTGGATAGCCATTCGCCGCTGTGATAGTTGACCCATTCGCCGGCGGGCAGGTAGACGCGTTGTTCCTGCGCGCCCTCGGCGGCAACGGGCACGACCAGCAAGTCACGGCCCAGCAGTTTCTCGCCGCCCATCTCGCGCACATTCAGGTCCTCGGGATAATAGAACACGAGCGCCGGGAAGACCGGCTCGCCGAAGAGATAGGCGCGGTGGGCGAGCGAGTACAGATAGGGACTGAGCTCGTAGCGCTGGCGCACGTTCGCCAGGTTGCTCTGCAGTTCACCGATGCGATCCGGCGCGGTCTCGTAGCAGTTGCAGAGGTTCTGCGTATGGGTGCGGGCAGGCACATCCAGGGCCATGCCTTCGGCAAACCACTGCGTGTACGTCTCATCGACGTCGCCGCTCGCCGACCAGCGCATAAAGCCGCCAATGTCCGAGCCATAGTAGTCCATGCCGGAGAAGGACATGTGCATCTGGTTGTTGAGCTGCGTGGCCAGGGTGCTCAGACTGGAGGCAACGTCGCCGGACCACAGGGCAACGCCATAGCGCTGGCTGCCCGCAGTACCGGAGCGCGAGAGGATGAACGGCCGCTGGAGGCGCTCGTTGCGCGCATAGCCGTCGTAGACGCTCTGGCTCCACTTCAGGTTGTAGAGGTTGTGCACATCGGCTTCGCTGTGGCCCACCGCGCCATCCCGGGCGAGACCGGCGTACCAGGCATCCGGGTCGTACAGCTCGGGCTCGCCGAGGTCGGTCCAGTGGCCGATGATGCCGCTGTCAAGGAGCGGCTCACGCTTGAGGTCGTGCCAGTAAGCGCCCGCGGCATCGCTGGTCCAGTCGATCATGCCGCCAATGCCCCACCAGGGGTTGTCGGTGAGCCGGACCGGCGCGCAGGTCTCGCACGCGCGGACGAGGTAGCCCTTTGCTGCGAGATCCTCATGCTCGGGCAGGCCCGCGCCAACGTAGGGTTGCTCGATAGCGATGATGCCGACGCCCTCGTCCTCGCTGAGACTGGCGATTTTGCCCTGCGGATCCGGAAAGTTCTGCTGATCCCAGGCCAGGCCGCCCATGGAAGTCTGCTCGGAGCCAGCGGAAATGCCTCCGTACCACTGCAGGTCGAGGACAAAGCCATCCACCGGAAAACCGTTGGCACGCAGGGTGCCCAGCTTGTCGTCCAGCTCGGCCCAGTTGTCATAGCCGTACTCCGACACCCACAGGCCGAACATCTTCTTCGGTGGAACGGGAGGGCGTCCGGTCAGCTCGAGGTAATCCTGGCGCAGGTCGAGCAGGTCCGGGCCGCAGAAAAGGTAGAGGCGCAGGACATCACCGCCGGCCTCCACCTGCCAGGGATCCTTGCGTAGATCCCACTTCTGGGCACCGGGGCTATCCACAAAGAGGGCGTAGCTGGCCGCAGGAGCGCCCGGGCCGAGGAAATAGGCCACGGGAATCTGGGTGTTGCCGGCGTTGCCGCCGTCAAAGGGGGTCATGGCATTGCCAAAGAGGTTCCCCGGCGTGCGCACGCGGCCCGACCAGTCACCATCGGGCGCATCCGGAAGGAGAAACTGCTGCCCGAGGCCGTAGACGTGGGTGAAGCCATGCTGTTGAATGGTGAGACCCACCCGGTTGGCAGAGACCTGGCGCGGACAGAGGGTGGTGAGCACGAGATCGGGATCGCGAGAAACATCGGTCAGAGTAGCGCAAAGATTGACGGCGTCCACCTGCACGCGCAGCTCTGCGGTCTCCAGTGTGCCCGCGTTGTCGTCTGTGATGCGGGCCGGCCCGGAGTAGTCCACTTTGGACACCATGGGACTGGAGGAGACCGGCTGGACGCCGTCCGGTGCCATGCCGGCAGTGCCGAACTGCAGATGGATGAGGTCTTCGTCGAGAAGCTCCACGACGAGATAGCCATTGGCCGCGGTATACGTGCGGCGGCCCACGTCGGCCTGGACGCGGATGGGTCGGAGAAGCGAGGCCGGAACGAGGAGAGCCAGCAGCAAGGGCCAGACACGGCTGGCGGCACGACCCGGCGTCTTGCCGGAGGGCGAATCACGAAACGGGCAAGTCAGTTGCAGCATACAGCCAAGAACTCACCTTCTGCTCATGCAGGCGCGAGCAAGGCTACACCGCCTGCGCCTGCGTGCGACCAAGCCAGCCCTGCCAACCCTGCCCGGGCCGCGGGACGTGGTATCCATGGAGCCGCGCAGCCGCGGCCCCCAGTGTGGCCGGGTCAGAGCCGGCCCGCCAACCCCTGTTCAGGCTGCGGGACGGGATATGCGGCAAAGGTGCCGGAGTACCAGTGCTGGCGAAAGACGGGATGGCGCATGGCCGCCAGGCTCACGAGGTGGCTGAGCATCGCGCCGTAGGAGTAGCCTTCCAGCGCCGCGGCCAGGGCCATACTCACATTCGGGCTGATATCGCAGTTCGGGTTGATATCCAGCACGTAGAAGGCGCCATCGCGCAGCCGAATGTCGAGCCGGCCATAATCGCGACAGCCCAGGGCCTGGTAGGCGGCCAGGGCAACTCCCTCCAGCTCGAGCCGCTGGGGCTCGGTGAGCGGCGCGGGCAGAAGCAAGCCGATTTGCTCATAGGGGCGTGAGCCGGGAGTGAATTTGGCATCGAAGGAGCACAGACGGTCGTGAACATCGGAGAAGGCGTTAAAGTCCATCTCCGCCGGCGGCAGAACCTGCAGAGTATGGTTGCCCCAGACGGAGACGTGAAACTCGCGGCCGTCGACAAAGTCCTCAACCAGGGCCAGCTGGTGGAAGGTATCGAGTACATAGGCCACACGCTCGCGCAGGGCCGCGGGTGTGAGCACCACCGCATCACGCGTCAGCCCCAGACTGGCATGCTCGTGCGATGGCTTGACGATGGCGGGGAAGCAATCCCAGTCGCCTGTCTCCGGGCGGTCGTAGAGGTGCCAACGAGGGGTGGGCAGGCCCCAACGCTCCAGCAGGCGCTTGACGTAGGGCTTGTCCCAGCTTCTCATGAGCACCGGGTACTGTGAACCGGTATGGGTGAATCCGGCCGCGCGCAGATCATGCGCCACTTGCACGTCGCTGTAGGGCACACCCGGAAGGCCGTCGCACCAGTTCAGCACCACATAGTCGCGGGGATCAAAGCGGGCCAGTCCCGCGGTCCAGCCGGCATCGCAGACCGGAACGGGGATGACAGAGTGGCCCACCTCACCGAGCGCCGACACCAATTGACCGAGGAGGGTCTCGGCCTCCCGGGCGTCCGATTCACGGTAGGTTCGATCCAGGTCGTAGAGCAGGAGCACTGGCAAATCAGTGCGCGCGTCGATCGGAGGCATGCGGATTTCCTCTTGTACTCAGTGTCGCTGCGCGTGCACGGCAGCTAGATTTCCTTGTTCAACCGCCGGAACTCCAGATACGAATAGACGGTGGAGCAGAGCGCTGCGACCAGGACCGGCACAAGCACAAAAGCTATGCCCAGGTCTGGCCACAGGAGTCCTCCCAGCGCTGCCAGAGCGGCCCATCTGAACCACTTGCCGGCCACCTGGTGCGTCCGGTCCCACACCTGGTCGCTGGACAGCGTCCAGGGCGTGCGGATGCCGATGAAATAGTTGCGCCTGGTGTGCTGCATCAGCGCTCCGATGGCATAGAACAGAACAGCGCTGGCCGGGGCAAGCATTTGCAACAGGTGCATCTGGATGCCCAGGTTCCACAACAGGGTCAGAAGATAGAGATAGGCAAGAAAGCCGACCGTCAGCAGCACAAAGGCCTCATACTGCGCGCGGAACCGGGCGATGTTGTGCTTCAGCGGGTCGATGCCCGGCAGCGCCAGCAAAAGCCCGGCAAAACCCACCAGAGCGAGGGGGAAGAGGAACACTCCCCAGAAGCGAGGGGTGTAGCCATCCACCTGGCCATGCTCATCCCAATGCGAAGCCATCATCGCCGGCATACGCGGATAGAAGAACGCACCGACAACGAAGGAAAGCAGGATCAGTCCCAGAATCAAAAAACGAGAGTGCGACAAGTGCATAGGATACCTCAGCGTGCGATATGGATCAGAGTCTACACCAGATACTCTCTGACGTCAACTGGAGAAATGATCATGTGGAGACATGAGTCCAGACAGAGTCGCGGCGAACTCGGTCACGGCGGCCGCCAGGACCGGCCAGTGGGAGTTCGCGGGAAGGGTGACGTCATGGCCGGCATCCACTTCGATGTAGCGGAGGGCGGAGGGGATACGCTTGAGCAGGGGCCGTACCCGTTCCGGGCCGGCTACTTCATCGCTCTTGCCCACGACCACCAGGGTCGGCACATGGAGAAGGGGCGCACTCTGCAGAGCAAGCCGCCCGGCCCTGCGCACCTGGTCAAACAGGGTCAACGGCACCTCGACCTGGCGCAGCTGCTCCTGCACCTGCGGATCATCCAGGTCCAGCTGCGGCAGCAGATTGGCCGCAAAGCGCCGTGCCTGCGGATTGGACAGATCGAGCCAGCGAAAAGGACGGAAGTAGCGTGGCAGGAAGGGGCGCAGCAGGCCGCCGAACCAGCGCTGCCAGAGAGGGTCCTCCCAGACAAACGGTGCCAGCAGGATCAGCCCGTCCACCGGGTCACAGGCCGCGACGGCCGCGGCCAGGGCCCCACCCATCGAGTAACCGACCAGGAGCAGCGGCGCATGGTCCTGGCGCAGCTTCCGCAGGGCATCCTCCACCGCCGCCCGCCAGTCCTCGTAACGATGCCCGGCCAGGGTGGGCAGTTCCGGGCCAAAGCCGGGGAGAAGCAGACCCTGCACTGTCCAGCCCACCCCGTGCAGTAGGTCGGCCAGGCCACGCATCTCAGCCGGAGTGCCCGGGAAGCCGTGCACGAGCAGAGCCGCCGGTCGCTCACCCTCCAGCAGGAATGGCAGGTGCTCCGGCCCGCTCAAGCCCTGCAACTGCAGGTCGTGGCTCACAGCGACGGTCCCCGCGTACCCGGAGTGCGCACATCCGGCTCCGCATCGCAACCGCTGGTCTGAGCCGCGTGGCTGCGCCACGCCAGGCGCTGCCACAGCAGACCCCGCTGCGGCGCCAGCAGAAAGGCCAGCAGGAAGACAGCGGTGGCCAAAAGCACGGCCGCCGCGCCGGAGGCCACATTGAGGTAAAAGCTCAGGTATAGCCCGCCCACGCTGGAACCGGCGCCGATCAGCGCGGAGACCCCCATCATGGCCGGCAAGCGCCGGGTCAGCAGATAGGCGGTAGCGGCGGGCGTCACCAGCATGGCCGCCACCAGGCCCACACCGACCGTCTGCAGGGAGACGACAATGGTCAGGGCCAGGAGGATCAGCAACAGGGTGCGCAGGCGGTCCACCGGCAGGCGCAGCGTAGCCGCCAGCACCGGATCGAAGGAGATGACCAGGAACTCGCGGTACAGGAGCACAATGGTGGCTAGCACCACCGCGCCCAGCCCGGCGGTCAGCCACAGGTCGGACGTGCTGACGCCGAGCACATTGCCGAACAGGATGTGCGTGAGATCCACCGCGTAGGTGCGGATGGTGCTGATGAGCAGCACGCCCAGCGAAAGCGCCGCGGCAAAGAGGACGCCGATCGCCGTATCCTCCTTGATGCGGCCCTGCCGGGAGAAGAGACCAATGCCCAGGGCCACCAGAACCGCCGCCACCAGCGCGCCCAGCAGCAGGTTCCCTTTGAGCAGGTAGGCCACGGCCACCCCGGGCAAGATGGCATGGGCCATGGCATCCCCCATAAAGGCCATGGAGCGCAGCACCACATAGCAGCCAATCACCGCGCACAGCACGCCCACCATGAGCGCGGCGACCAGACCGCGCTGCATAAAGCTGTAGGATAGCGGAGCCGCCAGCCAGGTGATCATCGGTCACCTCCTTGGCGGTCTGCCGTGGTGCCGCCCCCTGCAGGTGAACGGGAGTGAGCCTCCGGCAGCGGGCAGCACTGGTCCACCGCCACCACGCCCGCTCCCAGGCGCAACAACTGCCCGCCAAAGGCCTCCTGCAGCAGGTCGGTTGTGAACACCTCCTGCGACGGGCCGTAGGCGACTTGCCGCCGGTTGAGCAGGAGCACTCGGTCGAAAGATGAGGCGGCCAGGCTCAGGTCGTGGGTAGAGATCAGGGTGGTGACCTGCTGCTCGCGCAGCTGCTCCAGCACCTGCAGGACGGCCTCTCGTGTGGTAATGTCCACACCGGTGAAGGGCTCATCCATCAACAGGATGTGCGGTTCCTGGGCCAGAGCTCGCGCCAGAAAGACGCGCTGCTGCTGGCCACCGGATAGCTCAGCGATGGAGCGCTGGGCCAGGTCGGCGATGCCCATCCTGTCCAGAGCGCGCTGCACGGCCTGGTGATCCTCGGGGCCGGGCTGGCTCAGCCGGCGCAGCCGCCCGTAGCGGCCCATCATGACCACGTCGGCCACGGTCAGGGGAAAGCGCCAGTCCACCTCTTCGCGCTGCGGTACGTAAGCCACACAGTCGAGATGGTGACCCAGCGGCAGGCCATGGATGAGCACCCGGCCGGAGCGCAGCGGCAACAGCCCCACCAGCGCCTTGAACAGGGTCGACTTGCCCGCCCCATTGGGGCCGACGACGGCCACGCGCTGCCCGTGCGGGACCTGGAAGTTGACATCGCAGAGCACGGGCTGTCCGTTGTAGGCCACGCTGACTCGCTCCAGATCCAGACGTGCCGGTTCTTCTATCCAATTGTGCGACCTGACGTTCTCTTTCACCTGCTTCTCCTTCACGCTCACTGGAGAGCATCCACGATGGCCCGGGTGTTGTACTCCATCATGCCGAGATAACCCGCGGCAGGGCCATCTGCGGCGGGCGAGTGGGTATAGAGCTGAGTCACCACGCGGATGCCGGCCTCGCGCGCGAGCTGCTGCGCCAGCTGCGGGTTGCTGCCGGTCTCCAGGAACACCGCGCGCACCCCGGCAGCCTTGACCGCGTCCACCAGCTCCGCCAGTTGCCGGGCCGAGGGTGCAGCACCTGTGCTGACGCCAGGGATGATGGTGCCTACTACGCGAAAACCATAGCGGTCGGCAAAGTAGCCGAAACTCTCGTGGTTGGTCACCAGGAGGCGGCGGTCGGCGGGGATGGCGGCGACCTGCTCCGCAATCCACCGGTCAAGCTCGCTGAGCCGAGCCACGTACTGCTGCGCGTTGGCGGCGTAGGTCGCCGCCCCGGCGGGGTCGGCCTCGCTCAGGCCGGCGCGGATGTTTTCCACGTAGTGGATGACATGGTTGGGATCCAGCCAGAAGTGGGGATCGCCCTCCTGGTGCTCGCTGGAGGTGTTGGCCTCCGGCACGGCACGGCTAGCAAGTCCGGCACAGGCCTCGATGACCAGCCGCTCGCCGCCCGCGTTGCGCAGCATCTCCAGCAGGGACTCTTCCAGGCCCGCGCCATTGAGGATCAGCACGTCGCTGTCGGCCACCCTGGCCAGGTCGCCGGGCGTTGGCTCGTAGGCATGCGGGTCCACACCGGCGGGCATGAGCGTGGCGACCACTGCCCGGCTGCCGGCCACGTTCTGGGCAATGTCGGCGAGGAAGGGCTCGGCGGCCACAACCATGAGCCCCGCGTCACCGGGCGACGCAGGCGGTGCGGAGGCGCGGCCACAGGCTGCCAGAGACAGCAGCATGACCATCAGCAGCACACGCCGGCAGGCGGTGAAGAGGGTCGTCCGCGGTGTGCTCAAGCCTGTGGAGCCGCGCATGGGTCACCTTGGGTGGTGCGGTTCTGGCTGCAATCCCGGCAGATGCCGTAGAGCTCGAGCAGATGGCTCTGGATCTGAAAGCCGAGCCGCGCGGCAATCAGCTCCTCGACCTGCTCGACGAGGCAGTCGTCAAAATGGATAGTGCGGCCACACTCCAGGCAGAGCAGATGGTGATGGCCGCCGGCGACACAGGCCACCTGCGAGCCCCGCTCCCCCAGGTAGAGGGACCGCAGCAGGCCAAGAGTGGTCAGGATCTCCAGGGTGCGGTAGACGGTGGCCCGGCTGAGCCCGGGATGGATGAGCCGACCGCGCCGCAGTACCTCGGCCGGGCTGAGATGCCCGGCCTCGGTCTCCACGACCTGGAGCACTGCCTGGCGCGGTGCCGTGAGCCGATAGCCGGCCTGGTGCAGCCGCTCCGCCATGTTGGTAGCCATATGCACACTCCCCCTGAGGATAATTGAGACTGTATCTCAATTATCCTCACAACCGGCGATTTGTCAACGTCAGAAGCGGGGCAGTCCCCCCACCCCCCTTATTAAGGGGGGCAAGGGGGGATAGCGCCCCACTCATGCGCAGGGCCACGCACTCAGCGATAGTCGGCCAGCTTGCCCCAGGCCTCCACACGGTTGTAACGTGGAGAGGAAGAATGAAAATGGATGTGCACAGGCGCATCGTCCAGTTGGGGATTGGCGGCGATGAGCTCCTGGTCGCCAAAGCGAAAGGCCTCCAGGACCAGGGGCAGCTCGCGGCGGAAGATGTCGTCGCGCCAGCCCGCGGTCCCGGCGACCAGCCCGCCACTGACATGGCAATGCACATGCAGCTCGGGCCCCACATCACCCTGCACCCACTCGGCCACGACCTCGTCGCGCATGAAGCGCGTATACCAGCCGGAGATCTGCTCCTGGTTGTAGTCCGCGCCGACCGTGAGGTACAGATCACCCGTGGAATCCGAGTGGGTCAGCGTGTAGGTGCGTGGCAGCAGCGGCCGGGCGGATGTACTGCCGGGAGCCCATTCGACGTGCAGTTTGGCGGGGTCAAGGCGATGCACTGTATCCTCCTCCGTAGATGGCGTATCTGTGGCCGGTGCACAGGCCAGCAGCAAGAGCAACATCGCAGCGAGGGTCACCCGCAGGCCGGTGGCCTGCGCTGCGGTTATGACTATCCTGGCAGCACGAGCCATGGTAACTTACCCGTCCTCCTGAAGCTGGGACCCTGCCAAAGGGCCCGCTGGCGGCCGGGCGAGCCGGCGGCCCTTCCAGGTGGCACGGCCCAGCAGCGTGAGCACCATGGAGCGAATGGCGATCACTACGCTGAGCAGCACAGTGAACGGATAGAGAAGAGCCAGATGGAGCGGGAATCCGAAGCGCCAGTAGGTAAAACCCCACAGGATAAGCGACATCCCCACAGCCCCGGCAGCAGCGATCACGCCCTGCGGTCCCGCCCGCCCCAGCGCAGCCAGGGCGAAAACGATGAATGGCTCCCAGAAGACCATCCACAGCCACAGCCAGATGAACAGAAACAGCGGGACATTGCAGTCGAACAGGGCAAACAGGTTCTTGCTCAGGCCGTCATAGACCTGGCGGAAGTTGCGGTACATCCGGCAGCGGATGTAGGGATGGCCATCGAGGAGGCGCCAGCGCAGTCCGCTGGCCCCGATGGCGCGCGTCAGCGCCACATCGTCCACCACACTCTGCCGCACGGCCGCGTGTCCGCCAACAAACTGGTAAGCGGCGCGACGGAAGAGCATGAACTGGCCGCTGGAGGCCGAGAACTGGGGCCGTCGTAAGCGGTAGGCCAGGCCCAGGGGCAGGAAGGACGAGAGACTCCACTGCAGCATGGGCACTACCAGCCGTTCGCCCCACGAGCCCAGCTCCTGCCTTGGGAACACCGAGGCGAGGTCCGCCCGTTCGGCCTGCAACGCTACCACGGCATGGGCCAGGGCCGGCGGCTCATGGCGCGTGTCGGCATCCACAAAGAGCAGCAGCTCGCCACTGGCCACCTGCGCCAGCTGGTGGCAGGCCCAGTTCTTGCCCAGCCAGCCCGCCGGCAGCGGCTGCCCCTGTAAAACGCGCAGGCGCGAGTCTTCCTGAGACAGGGAAAGCAGCGCTTCCCCTGTGCCGTCGTGGGACTCGTCATCAAGCGCCAGCACCTCATAGTCAGGGTAGTCCTGGGCCAGCAGCGAACGGATGCACGGCCCAACGTTGGTCACTTCATCGCGCACAGGGACCAGCACTGACACCCGCGGAGCCGGCTGCGCTAAGGACGGCCCGTAGGATCCCAGGCGACGCCACATCCAGAGATTGCCCAGGGCGATGAGCAGCAAGACGCCCAGAAAGTACAGCAGACTGACCTGATGGTAATACCAGACGGGGCTCACGCATCCCTCCGGCCGCTGAAAAGGGTAGCGAGACGCTGCAATAGGCGTTGCAGCCAGGGCCGCAACTGCGGAGGGCCCTGCAGCTCCCGACGGTGCTTCCAGGCCAGAACAGCCACATTGCCACACCACACCGCCAGAAGCGGACCGGTGATTCCACGCAGGAGCCACCAGCCCAGCAAGGACAGCATGCCCACCATCACGGTCCAGCCATCCACCGTCTGCAGGCGCCCGAAGAGCGCCACGGAGAGACCCAGCACGGTGGGGCCTTCCCACAGGGTGAGGCCCGTCCAGACGCCAAAGGTCGTGGCCACCGCCTTGCCGCCATGCCCGCGCAGGAAGGGAGAGAAGGCATGGCCGAGCACGGGGGCCAGGGCTACAGGCACCAGGGCCCAGCCAGCGACACCAAAGCGGTAGCAGGCTAGAGAGACCGGCAGTGCACCCTTCAAAAAGTCGAGCAGCACTGCGGGGACGCCCACCCGCCAGGTCCCCGCGCGCCAGGCATTGGCCGCGCCCGGGTTGCCATCGCCATAGTCGCGAATGTCGCGGCGCAGGGCGAGCCGGCCGAGCCAGAGCGAGAAGGGAATGGACCCGGCTGCAAACCCTACCAGCGTCCAGAGTATTGCACGCTGTACCACAATCTGCCTCACATCCCCCTATTCAACACAGGGGCATTATAGCCGGCAGCCACCAGGAGCCAAAACCCCGTTTGAGCGGCAAGGTACAAGGCAGCCGTCAGCAAGTGCGACACGACTCTACTGAAACAACAGGATCGTAGCGCAGAGCACGCAGAGAACGCAGAGATTTCCCATAAGAACTCGGCGCTCTTCGGTCAGAAATGGCCCTCCTGCCGTAAGGCCCAGCTCAAATACACGAGTACTGGCGGATTTGACACTTTGGCAGAAGGGGGTAGAATTATGTCGTATCGATTGCTATGCGAAGGGAGATTGACGTGTCAGCCGAACAATTGTCCTTCTTGCCCACTGAACCGGCGGAACCGGCCACCAGCCCGGCCGCGGGACTCACCGCCCGCACGTCGCTGCACCGGGCCCTGGGAGCGTTCCACGCCCACATGGAGGAGCAGGATCTCAGCATCAACACCATCAAAGCGTTCGACAGCGATCTGCGCCTGCTGGCCCGCTACATCGGGGCGCGCACGGTCATTGGCGGCATCGGGACCAAGGAACTGGACGCCTTCTTGAAGTACCTGCGTTCCGAGCGCGGCGTCCCCTGCAACATGAAATCCTGGGCACGCCGCCTGACCACACTCAAGGTCTTTTTTGCCTGGCTGGCGGAGGAAAAGGTCATCCCCAAGGATCCGGCCGCCCCGCTGGTCCACCACCCGGTGACGACACCGCTGCCCCAGGTGCTCTCAGAGGCCGAGGTGAATCAGCTCCTCGCCGCCACCGGACAGTGGCGGCACGACCCCGAGAAACGCGATGCGCGGGCGCACCTGCTGGTCACCCTGCTGCTGAGCACCGGCATCAAGAAAAGCGAGTGCATGAACATCGCGCCGACCGATATTGATGTCTCGCAGCACGACAACCCGACCCTCCTGGTCCGCTACGAGAGCATCCGCCAGCGATTCAAAGAGCGCAAGCTGCGCCTGCCGCCAGAGCTGCCGCCCATTCTGGCGGAATACCGGGAGCAGTACCATCCCACGATCCGCCTCTTTCCCTGCACGGCGCGCAATCTGGAATACGTGCTGGATGAGGCGGCGAAGCGGGCCGGCCTGCCGGGCAGGCGCGTGTCCTTCGAGACCCTGCGCTACACCTGCGCGGTGCGTGATCTGCGTGGGGGCATGGACGAAGATTCGCTGCGGCGAAAGATGGGGCTCTCGCACATTACCTGGGCCGATACGCTGGACAAGCTGAAACGGCTGACCGCCCCTGCACTCTAGCGGCCGGCCGAGGTGCGCCCCGGCTATCCCTGCAGCACGTCGGCCGGGAAATAACAGACGCCCACGGTACCGGGCCCGGTGTGCGTGGCCAGGGCTGAAGAGAGGTCCGTGGTCAACAGCTCCACACAGTCAAAGGCCTTCTCCACCATCTCGCGGAGCGCCGCGGCCGCCGCTTCATCCGCGGCATGGACGATGGCGGCTTTGATTCTACCGCCCTGGCCCACCTTCGAGGCCATGATGTCCACCATGCGCCGGTAGGCAGCCCCCCGGCTGCGCTCCTGACCCAGCGCCACGATGATCCCGTCCTCCATGGTGATGATCGGCTTGATGCTCAGCAGGGTGCCAAACAAGTGTGTGGCCCGGCCAATGCGCCCGCCCAGATAGAGGTAGCGCAGCGTGTCGGCGGTCTGCAACATTCGCGTGACGGGAACCATGCGCCGCAAAAGGGCGAGGATGTCGTCCAAATTCGCGCCGGCCAGCGCGGCCCGCGCTGCCTCCAGCGCCATCCAGCCATGGGCCATGTTGACGTTGCGCGTGTCAAACACCTCGATGCGCAGGTCAGGCAGGTCTTTGAGGGCCATGTCCTTGGCCAGGAGCGCGGCCGAATAGGCGCCGCTGCCCTCGGAAGTCATACAGACGATCACCATGTCTTTGCTGTGCTGCGCGGCCTCTTTGATCTTTTCCAGGTAGTCGGCCGGGCCCGGATTGGCGGACTTGGGCACGACGCCCTGGCGCATGGCGTCGAGGAACTTGTCCCGGGAGATGCCCACCATGTCCCGGTACTCCTCATTGCCCAGGTGCACATAGTAGGTGACCACGGGTATCTCGTACCTGGCATAAAAGTCGTCGGGAAGCGATGCGCAACTATCGGTGATCACCACAACTCGTGACATGATAAGCTCCTCTTGTTCTCTACTTGCCCGCACCAATGGCCATGGCAAACAGGTGCATGAAACGGTCATCCGCACGCTGGTCGGACGGGAAACGCACGCGCAGACGATAGTTGCGTTCCAGAGTACGTCCGATGCCCTCAGCCCATTGCGTCTGATAGCGCCGCAGGGATGCTGACGACGTATCGCCGGCGTGAATGGCTTCAGCCACAACCTGCGCCGCCAGGCGGCCGGCGGACATACCGGAAGCGATCCCGCCGCCGGTCAGCGGGTCCACCTGCCGCGCCGCATCCCCGACCAGCAGGCAGCCATCGGCAACCAGCGGTACCGGGGGCAGCGCCACCGGCACTCCACCGGCGATGAAAGTAACCATGCTGCCGCGAGCCAGAGACGGGTGGGTCTCCACAAAGCGAGTCAACAGCTCCGCGGGTGGGCGGGTAGCCAGGTCGGCCTGCACGCCCAGACCCACGTTGGCCCGGCCGTTCCCCTTGGGGAATACCCAGGCGTAGCCGCCTGGAGCCAGGGCCTCATCCAGATAATAGTAGGTACAGTGTGGGTCGATGTCCAGCCCGGCCAGCAGGAACTGCGCACAGGACATGAGATCCCGCGAAGGCAAGGTCGTCTCCAGCCCGGCCCAGAAGCCGACTCGTGACTCGACGCCATCCGCACCAATCACGACGCGCGCGGCAATGTCGCGCGCACCCCAGGGCCCGGCGGCGCGCAGGCCCACCACCTGGCCACCTTCACGGAGCAGACCGACGGCCGATGTCTTGACCAGCACACGGGCTCCGGCCTGCGCGGCGTGCTCGGCGAGAACTCGGTCGAACACACGCCGCTCCAGGATGTAGCCCGAGTCCGGGGACGCTTCCGCGGGTACCTCTGGCTGCCAGGTCTGCTCGTGGCCATCTCTGGCCACGGCAATAGAGACCCGGCTCACCTCGGCGCTAATCCAGGCCGGGTCGGGGGGCAGAAAGCGGGCCACGGCCCGGCGGGTGATGCCCTCGGCGCAGCGGACCGGCGAGCCAATCTCCTGCCGCTTTTCCAGCAGCAGAACCTGCAGCCCGCGTGTGGCTGCCTCCCAGGCCGCCACCGAGCCGGCCGGGCCGGCACCCACCACGGCCACATCGTAGTGCTCTTTCAGCGCGGGCACCGGGCGCGGCTTTTCGCCCGCCGGTAGCAGGGCGCCCATGGGGCAGGCCGAGACGCACTGCTGGCAGTCAGTGCAATCCGAAGACACGACAAGACGCGTCTCCTGCAAGTCCAGTGCCCCCACGGGGCACACACTCACACAGGAGCCACAGTAAGCACAGCGGGTCACGTCAACGGCAATCACGTCGGCACTTGCTCCGGGTACTCACGCAGGCCGTCGCCGCAGAGGACGGACACAGCACACGCTGCCCTGCCTGGCTCAGAGCCAAGAGCAGGGCAGCGCCAAAAAGATACTCTCCTGTCGACTGCGACAACCCTGGGCGCGGCTACTACGCGCCACGTTTTTCGAGGTAATCTACTGCTTCCCCTACGGTCTTGATGCTCTGGGCCTCTTCATCGGAGATCGTTCCACCGAACTCTTCCTCAAAGGCCATGATCAGCTCGACCAGGTCCAGCGAATCCGCACCCAGGTCCTCGCGGAAGCGCGCCTCCGCGACAACCTTGGCCGGGTCTACGCCCAGCTGATCCACGATAATCTTCTTCACACGCTCGAAAACTGTCACGTTGTATGCCCCTTTCTGTGATGATCAGGCGTTAGCAGGAGTATAGCCAGGTTGCGCGCGATAGTCAACTATGAACCACTGCCGTTCGTTTGACAAGCGGATGCATAGACCGTAAGATGTATCTCACAATGCAAGAAAGCGGCCTGGCCGACCACTGCCTACTGAATGTGAACACCACAACGGTGGAAGGGATACGGGATTTTCCATGACCAACGCACACGCCCGACGCAAGCGGGACCATCTGCGCATCTGCCGCGAGGAAGACGTTGGCGGTCGCGGCGTAACCACCGGGCTGGAGCGCTATCGCCTGCGGCACTGCGCCCTGCCCGAGCTCCGTCTGGACGACGTTGATCTGAGCACCGACTTTCTGGGCAAGAGACTGCGGGCGCCACTGCTCATTTCGGCCATCACCGGCGGTACAGCGCCGGCGCGGCAGATCAATCTGAACCTGGCCACGGCCGCCCAGGCGCTGGGGCTGGCCATGGGCGTTGGCTCGCAGCGCGCAGCCATTGACAATCCCCGGCAGGCGCGGACCTACCAGGTGCGCGAGGTCGCGCCCGACATCCTGCTCCTGGCCAACCTGGGTGCCGTGCAGCTCAACTATGGCTACGGCCTGGCCGAGTGCCGCCGCGCCGTCGAGATGATCGGCGCCGATGCGCTGGTGCTGCACTTGAACCCGCTGCAGGAAGCGCTGCAACCGCATGGCAACACGGACTTTTCCGGCTTGCTGGACAAGATCGCCGCGGTCTGCCGTGAGCTGGATGTGCCGGTGATCGTCAAAGAGGTCGGCTGTGGCATCTCCGAGGCGGTTGCGGAGAACCTGGCTGCGGCAGGTGTGGCGGCCGTTGATGTGTCGGGCGCGGGGGGCACGTCATGGAGCGAGGTGGAAAAACACCGCGCCGAGAACGACCTGCAGCGCCGGGTGGCGGCCAGCTTTGCCCACTGGGGCGTGTCCACCGCCGAGGCGATCCTGCAAGCGCAGCGCGGCGCCCCGAACCTGCCGCTGATCGCCAGCGGCGGTATTCAGACCGGCCCGGAAGCCGCCGTGGCCCTGGCCCTGGGCGCCGACCTGGTCGGGCTGGCGCGACCGCTCCTGGCACCGGCAACAGAGTCAGCACTGGCAGTGGAGAACGAGCTGCGGGTGATGATCGAAGGCCTGCGCATCGCCATGTTCACAGCGGGGATCCGGGACATCCCTGCATTCAAGGCCGTACCGCTCGACGAGCGGAGACACGCTCACGGCCGCAGTTAGGACGGGAGAACCTGTGACCGCCGACTATGCGCTCTACCTCACGGCCGTGGAGGACGAGCTGCGGCAGCTTCTCGAGGCTCCGAGCGAGAAGCTCACCCCGCTCTACGCGATGATGGCCTATCACCTGGGCTGGGTTGACGCACATTTCCGGCCCATTGAGGGAGACCGCGGCAAGCGCATTCGCTCGTTGCTGTGCCTGCTCTGCTGCGAGGCGGCCGGCGGCGACTGGTCGCGGGCGGTGCCGGCGGCGGCCGGCCTCGAGCTGGTACACAACTTTTCGCTCATCCACGACGACATCGAGGACAATAGCCCGACCCGGCGCGGCCGGCCCACGGTGTGGGCAGTGTGGGGCCTGGCCCAGGGTCTCAACGCGGGCGATGCCATGCTCATGCTGGCGCGCCTGGCCCTCGGGCGCCTCAGCCGGCGCGGCGTTGAGCCGGGCATTACCCTGCAGGCCATGGATCTGCTGGACCGCACGTGCCTGCAACTGTGCGAGGGCCAGTACCTGGATATCGCCGGGGAGGGACGCCTGGACGTCAGCGAGGAGGCCTACCTGGAGATGATCGGCGGCAAGACGGCGGCACTGCTCGCTGCCAGCACGCAGATGGGCGCGCTGATTGGCGGGGCGCAGGACACGCCGGAACACTACCGCCAGTTCGGCTGGCACCTGGGGCTCGCGTTCCAGATGGTGGATGACCTGCTGGGCATCTGGGGCGATCCCGCGGTGACCGGCAAACCCGCCGCCGACGATATCCGCAGCCGCAAGATGACCCTGCCGGTGATCCTGGCCCTGCGCAGCGCTCCAGGCAGCGAAGAGCTGGCGGCACTGTATAGCCAGGACGCCCTCGGCGACGAGGACATTGCCCGGGCCGTGGCCATCCTGGACCAGGCGGGGATGCAGTCCCACGTGCAGGGGCTGGCGGCCCGGCACCAGGCCGGGGCCATGGCCGCCCTGGAAGCAGCCGCGCCACGCTCGCCAGCGGCGGGGCACCTGCGGGAGCTGAGCACCGCCCTGACGGGCCGGCGGAAGTAGGGCTCCGCCGGCGGCACCGGCAAGGAGGTGATGCCACAAACGCCCGCTTCACCAGGGGACGAGCGGCGACGGGCTATTCCACATGCCGCTGGAGCGGACTCGCCAATCTGCGCCGGTGCAGGTTGTCCGGTCTGCATTACGAAAGCACCTTCACCCCTTTGTCAACAATGTCAGCGATCCGTCAGCTTTTCTTCATGCAGTCCACGCGCCATGTGGTATAATGGTCACAGAAGCAGCAATCCCGCACCGGCCGACGTTTACAGGCCCTTAACCGGGCCCTAACGCAGGGTTAAAGAAGCAGAGCTATGATGGGTGCAGGAGCTGGGTTCCAGCCCCGGGAGGAGTTCCCGGGGCCATCGCCAAGGAGGAGGTGTTCTATGGAGTGGGTTCTTCTGATCATGGTGTTAGCTTTCGTGTCGATGTACCTGTTGTCCGGAATCCGTATGCTGTATGAGTACCAGCGCGGGGTGGTGTTCACCCTGGGCAAGTACAGTGGCACGCGCAGTCCCGGATTGACGTGGATCGCGCCGGTCTTTCAGAACATGCGCAAGGTGGACATGCGCATCACCACGCAGGACATCCCGAAGCAGGAAGTGATCACGCGCGACAACATCACCATCCTGGCCAACACGGTGGTCTACTACCGCGTGGAAAAGCCGGAAGACGCGATCATCAAGATCCAGGACTATGGCTATGCCGTGCGGCAGTACACGCAGACGGCACTGCGCGACGTGGTCGGCAACTCGGAGATGGACTTTGTGCTGAGCGAGCGTGAAAAGATCGCGGACAACATCCGCACGATCGTGGACGCCGAGACCTCTGCCTGGGGCATCGATATCCAGTCGATCAAGATTCAGGAGATCGAGCTCCCCGCCGAGATGAAGCGCGCCATGGCCAAGCAGGCCGAGGCCGAGCGCGAGCGCCGCGCCATGATTATCAACTCGCAGGGCGAGCTATCGGCTGCCGAGAACCTGCAACAGGCCGCCGAGATGCTCTCCAAGAGCGAAGGCGCGCTGCACCTGCGCACGCTGCAGACCATCCGCGACATCGCCGCCGATCCGTCGGAAAAGATCATCGTCTTTCTGCCCGGGGGCATGGAGGAGACCATCCGGAAGCTCGCCAAGGGGTAAAAGACCATGCTGAGCTGGATCATTCGCAAGCAAATTGAGGCGGCCAGGGCGCAAAGCCGCGAAGTGAACGAGCTCGATCCAGAGCGCATCAAGCAGGTGGTGTCCGAGGCGCTGGACAAGGGCAAGCTGGAGACCATCCCGGCGCCGAGCACCCGCCCGCTGAGCAGCGACCTGCGCTACCTGCAACTGGCCTTTAACGAAGACTGGGCGCAGGCCAGGCAAATCCTGCCATCCATCCCGCGCAGCGAGCGGATCCTGGTCGAGGCAGGCACGCCATACATCAAGCGCGAAGGGCTGGCGGGCATCCGCTCCATGCGGGCCCGCTGGCCCGGCCACATCGTGGCCGACCTCAAGGCCTCCGATGGCGGAGAGGAAGAGGCGGCCATGGTGCGCGGGGCCGGAGCTACGGCGGCCACGGTGCTGGGCAGCTCGCCCATCGAGACGCTGGACCGCTTCATCGGCGCCTGCAGCAGGCTGGGCATGGCCTCGATGATTGACATGCTGGGCGTGGCTGACCCGCTGCACGTGATCATGCACCTGAAGCAGCCGCCGGATGTCATCGTCCTGCACCGCGGCCGCGACGAGGAAGGCACGCGGGGCAAAGTGATCCAGTACCGCCACGTGAACCGGCTGCGCAGCAAGTTCGATGCGCTCATCTCCGCCGCGGGTGGCGTGAACCTGCGCGAGGCGCGCAGCGCCATCTTTAACGGCGCGAGCATCGTAGTGGTCAACATCGTCACGCCGGGCAAGCCCTGGGAGGGCATCCCGGCCAACGCCGACGTGGCGAAGATAGCCAGCGACTTCCTGGCGACCATCGAGTAACGGCTTGGGGGCACTCTGTAAAGCCCTAACAGAATCGGTGAGATTCTCGTGGTGAGCCGGCCTGATGGCCCACGCGTCTCCTTGCTCTTTGCCAGAAGAAGATGTGGGTGTATACTGCCGCCATCGCTGCAACTGCACGGTTTGTGATTGCCCAAGCCCAGAGGGGACGTATGGTCATGCGAAGGAGCGTGTTGGATGAAGATCAACCTGAGCTCAGATGTGGCGCTGCTCCTGACAAAGCTGTTCCTTCTCGTGGTCGTGCTCGTGCTGCTCTTGGTGGTGGCCTGGGTGCTTGTCAAGATGTGGGGCAGACTGTCCTCCGCGGTGAAGGAAGGAGAGCCGGACAGCAGAGAAAGGCGTCGCCGCCGGCAGCTGGCGGAGGAGGCCAGGATCGTCATTCTGTCCTCGGTAACCCACCCGTCCGATCGGGGCGATGGCGGTAAGCTACGGGTCCGCGTCCGGAACGACAGCGGCGGCACAGCCGCGGATGTGCGCATTTGGGCCTACTGCCGCATCGGCGAGAAGATGGTGTTTGCAGGCGTCTCACCAGGGGAGGACTTGGCTCCCGGGGTCGAGACCCTCCGGGAGATTCCCCTGAATCCGGATGTCAAGTGCGATGAGATCAAGCTAAAGGTCTCATTGGGGCAAGATCCACGCAAGTGGGGTCCTTGGACGTGACAGGCATCGCGCTATGGCCGCGAATGTGAGCAGTTTCAAAGCCTCTCCACATTGACCACGGGGCAGGCCTGCCGTATACTAGGGTAGAAAGGGGGATCACTATGAAACCGGCCCTGCTGGTCATTGACGTTCAAAAGGAATTCTTCAAGTTCAGCCCCGGCACCGCACAATCGCTGACGGATGCCATCGAGTACATCAACGCGGCCATCGACCTGTTCAGAGCCAGGAATCTGCCGGTCATCTGCATCCAGCACATGGAGGAAGAGGACGGCCTGCTTCCGGACAAGGATGGCTTTGGCTTGCCGGATGGTCTGAACGTACTGCCCTCGGATGTACACATCATCAAGACCTATAGCAACGCCTTCAACAGGACTCCCCTGCTCAAGACGCTGCAGGAGCTGGGCGTGGATACCGTGATCGTCACCGGCTTTTGTGCCGAGTACTGCGTGTTGTCCACGTACCGCGGAGCCAAGGACGTCGACCTGACGCCGCTCATCCTGCGCGGCTCGCTCGCGAGCAGTATCCCGGAGAACATCAAGTTTGTAGAGAATATCAGCGAGCTTGTCTCCTACGGGGCCTTGGTCAAGCTCGTGGAGTAGCCCGTCGACAATGCAGCAGTTCCTGTATCGCATCCAGCCCACACGTCTTGGCATGCTCACGGAGGGACCGACTGAGCAGGAAGCCAGGATTGTCGATGAGCACTTAGAATACCTGCAGACACTCACCGCCGCGGGAACGGTCCTGATGGCGGGCCGGACACTCAACGATGACGAGCGCACCTTCGGGATCGTGATCTTTGTTGCCGAGTCGGAGGGCGAGGCGGCAGAGGTAGTGCGCAACGACCCGGCCGTGAGCAATGGCGTCATGCACGCCGAGCTCTTCCCCTATCACATCGCTCTGTGGTCACGAACGGGCCCGGGAGACAGTAAGGGCGGCTCCTGACCCGGTGGCATGGGACATGGCGATCA
>Ga0316622_100000271_pt1 | contig 28592 bp, 29 predicted proteins | sample OWC_Aug_OW2_C1_D_FD_207646 | JGI IMG/M metagenome (GOLD analysis project Ga0316622, IMG submission 207646) | Wetland soil microbial communities from Old Woman Creek delta, Ohio, United States - OWC_Aug_OW2_C1_D5_C | ecosystem: Environmental > Terrestrial > Soil > Wetlands | place: USA: Ohio... | reverse complement strand
GGCGTGACGAACTACGCCGTGTCCAACAACGTCTGGACGTTCGCCATGTCAACAAGTGCCGTCCTGACGAACGCTGTGTTTGGGACAGGCATACTCACGAACCTGGCTACTAACGCGAATCAGTTCCTCGGCGTGCCATTGTCCATCAAGAACGCAGCTCTATTGACGAACACCGTGCTTTACGGAGCGACCAACGAGACGAACATGACGTGGGCTGGAGGTCGCGTCATCTACGTGCCGACGAATACCGTGGACGTGTTGCAGGGCTACATCAATGCGGCTGCGCCTGGGGATACACTGATGCTCGGGAGCGGAACTTACTCAAACAGCACCACAATCACCATCACCAATGCCATCAACATCGTGGGTCAGGGCATGGCCGGATTCGTCACGGACCCTGAGACTGCGGCGCACGGGACGCGAATCACTGCGGGGGGCAACGGACTATTGCCTCTGTTCAACATCATGACGAACAATGTGCGATTCGCGCACCTGTCAGTCTACATCCCGACCGGAAACAATCCAACGGCATTCTACATCACGAACAATCTGAACGGAATCTCGTTCAACAAGGTGGACATCGTGATGACTGGATCTGGTATCGTGCAGGGTATTACGGTGAATGGATCGGACGTTATCATGCGCGACAACTCGCTGTACATAGTGTCCACGGGGACTGACAGGGCATCGGGCATCGTATTCACGAACGGGTCAGCCGCGTCCACGGCCAACATCATGGACATCTACAACACCACTCTAGTCGTGTCCAATGTAACGGGAGATGGATTCGGTTACTATGTGAATCACGGAGCGAACGCCGCAAAGACTCTGACGATGAACCTCTACTCATCGACAGTCATCGGTCGGCGCGTGAACACGACGATGAAAGGTGTTGTATCCACATCCAGAGGCACGACGAATGGAGCAATCGTGAACTCCTTCCTGAGCACGTTCGACGCGACGGACTACGACGTGTCTCAGACCGGGACGAACCAGTTGAACCTGGGCGGGTCGGTCGTGGTGAACAACCGCATCGAAGGAACTCCTACCTACCGAGCTACGATGGTGGCGAACTCGATGGAGGCGAGCAACGTGCTGGCTTACACGCTGCTGGCAGCCAGCAACTCGACTAAGACTGCTGTGCTACTGCTGAACGGCACGAATGTTCCCAACAGGCTAGACGTGACGAATATTGTCAGTGCGTTCACGAACCAGTCTGTTCTCACATCCTCGAACATCACGGAATCTGCTACGAATGCCGCATACGCCTATGCCCGATCTACAACGAACAATCTGCGACTGACGAATCTGGTGGATGTGGCCCCGAAAGGGTTCGCCGGCCTCGCATCGGGTCAACTTTTGTCCTGGAATGGGACATGGTGGACGAACGCAGCGGCAGGAGCAGGCACACCTGGAGGCGGAGATTACATGCTCCAGTTCAACAACGGAGGTGCGTTCGCAGGACTGACGAACAGCGGGGCCACGAACTCCACGGGCACTCTTGGGGCAAGCAATGTGGTGTTGAGTGGAAATCTATTCGTGGCCGGCACTCAGACTGTAGCTCAACTGGAGACCGCCACGTTGGTTGTCACAAATCCGATCAACTCAACCAGCATCAGCAACTGGCAGGCGAGCAGGATTGCCATTTTCGGAGTGGACAATCTCCTGACCAACTCCGCGTATTCTGACACGAATTTCGTGGGGATGCTGAAGACGAACAGCGTCACGGTGGGCGGGACTGGACTGATCGTGCGGCAGGTGACAGGAGGAATCGAACTGAGCAACACGATGGCAGCATCAGCAGAGCCCGGTGGATCTACTGGAGAATTGCAGTACAACACCAACAGCACGTTTGCTGGATCCCCAAAGGCACAGATGATGATTACCAACGGCCACTTCCAGTTGGCGGTGGACAATATGCTGGTAAGGACAAACTTCACCGTCATGGGCGGAACCACGAACGATCTGCAAATTGGAAGAGGAGCATCTGCACTTTACGGTCAAAGCGTAGCTGTGGGTTCAGCATCTCAAGCAGTAAATGGATCAGTGGCAGTGGGTCATACCGCCAAAGGAAGCACCAACGGAGTCTCCATTGGATACAATAGCGATGGTTCATTGGCCTATGAGAGCGTAACAATAGGATATAATGCCACTGACATTGGATACAGAAATACGCTGATTGGTCCGGGGGCCATCATCAGCGCAGGCACCGGACAGAGCAATGCCGTTGTTGGGGCTTACTCCCAGGTAGTTGGAGAACACAACGTCATAGTAGGGTCTGGATCTACTGCATCTGGCAATAACATCACAGCACTTGGACACGACTTGAATGTGACCAGCAATAATGTCAGCGTGCTTTCCAGGAACAACCAACTGGCATACGTGCCTGGTCACGCAATGGTGGAAAGCAATCTTACTGTGAAGGGGGTATTTATAGGAAATGCAATAACGTCCATCGGCTCTAATGGCGTGGTCTACGCCGCGACGAATATCAATTTCATAGGAAATACCTTGATCACGAATGTAAGCGGCCTGATTTCTGTGGGATTTCCATCTGGAACTGGAGATTCCGGTGGGACAAACGCGAGACAATTCGGTTCCTTGACACTGACAAATCTTGATGCGCGTGCTGTCACCAACTACGCCGTAAGCAACAACGTGTGGACGTTCAACATGAGCACGAGCGATGTGCTAACAAACGCCGTGTTCGGAACTGGAATCACCACGAACGGCGCGGCGATTTTACAAAGCGCTACCAACTACGCAAACTCAGTCACAAACAACACCATCGCCCGAACGAACGGAACTGAATTCATTCGCACCAACAAGGTCACATCAATCGATGGCGATATAGTGGTTCACCAAGATGGATCTGGAGGAATCATATTGAGCAACACCCTGACGTTGAGTGGAGCCCCAGCCATTGTCACCAACTCCATCGACATCCCAGCCGGAGCATGGACTCCAGCTTCTAACGGACCACTGGCACTGATAATGACGAATGGTTTTGATGTCTACGATGCCTACGGATTCGATGACACGGCAAACGAAAGCATCTGCGTGCGCTGGGCTCCAGGGCCTGGGTTCAACGGGTATCTCAGTGCGAATGTATATTGGCTGACCACGAATTGGGTTCATCCCGCTGCTGCCACATCGAATATTGTCTGGGAGCTTTCCGTGGTGCCATGTGAAACGAATCAGACTCCACTCGGAGGAGTTATCTTTTCAACAGGTGCCAACGTCACGAATCGGGCTTGGTCAAGCAACGTGACCGAAGTGGCTACGCTGACCACATTGAATGTGAACAGCAACCTCACTCCTAGAATGTTCCTCGCCATGAGACTGACTAGACACGGAACAAATGCCGTCGGAAAGCTGATTGGAGACGCATACTTCCAAAAGATGTCCATCTCATACGTGAAAACCAACTGGATTGGAGGGTACTAATGAGAAAACGAATCCTGATCTTCCTCAGTCTGCTGTTGGGTCCACTGGCCTTCGCCAGCATGGTCATCCTGTTCGACCCAGCCACGGGCCGCAACCTGCGCCGCATCGACAGCGCAGACACGCTGGCCTACCTCTCACGCACGGACTGCCTCATCAACCCAGTTCTGCCCACGAACGCGCTCAACCTGTGCTACGTCACCAACGGCGCGGTGGAGGTCATCCCCCAAGCCTGGCTCGATGCCGAGGCGCTGGCCGCGTGGATCGCCCAAAGCAACGCCAACGTGTTGTTCATCGCCACCGAGCGCAGCAACATGATCGCGACCGCTTCGGCCTACATGTACGGGACGAACGCGGAAGGAAGAATCCTTCGTGCGTTTGCGCTGCTGACTCTGGACCAGATTAACACCTTGCGGAAACTGCATTCATTGCCAGTCATCACGACGAACACGTTCCTCACGGCGATGAGTAATTCAGTAACGGCTGATCCGCTATGAGGAAGCTAGTTTCTTTTGTCATTGCCCTGTTCCTGGTTGCGATCGCCATTCCGCAGGATTACATGCCGAATCGCAGAAAGGCGTTTCAACCCTCTGGTGTGGCTTGGACTCCTGCGAGCATCTCAGGACTAAAATTCTGGTTCAACCCTACCGCTCTGGACGCTTTGGGTTACACCGAGGGTTCTTATGTGTCAAATTGGAATGATCTCAGTGGAAATAATTGGTACGTCACAAATAAAACAAGCGGCCAATGGCCCACCATTACGAATACTTTCAACGGAAAACCACTGAAAGCACTGTATTTCACCGGTGCCAGTGGATTCATGCTATGGGTGAGCAATACAACTGCACTGGAAGTCTTAAAAAACGCAGAGAATTGCACGCTGTTGGGGGTGTTCAGGTGCAACGACAGCAGCTATTCAAAGTATATTTTTCATCTAAACGCCAATACGAGTAGTGGTCGCGGCAGAGCTGCATTAGGTGCATCCTCAGCGGAAGCTTCACTGATCGCATGGACTGTATTTGATAATGTCAGTACCACAACGTACACATGCGGCGATGCGGATATGAATGCCCGTATTTTGCAGGCAGACTTCCTTTACACTAACAGGACCGAGGTGACTGGTGGAACGATCAATGTTTATACGAATGGAGTGCTGGCAGGAAGTACCACATGTACTCCGACCAACATCCAGGACACTGCGTGCTATCGAATCACTCTCGGCGGAGAATATGACAGCACACGATCGTTCGCTGGGGAAATAGCCGAGGTTCTCATGTACGTCCCAGCCATCTCAAGTGCAGATAAAGCACTCCTGACGGCCTACTTGAAGTCTAAATACGGAACTCCATGAGAAACAAGATTCCAGTTGTCCTCCTTCTCCTGACCTGCCTCGCGGCCAGCGCGTCGGATGTCGTGCTAATGTGGGACGGGCCTGCGGGGTGCACGGGCGCGTGTGTCGGATTCAGGGTCTACGAATGGCGCTCGGCTGGGGCATGGAATACCGTCACGAACATCGGCTGGCCGACTCAGATGGCCCGATTGCATGTCCAACCTGGATCGCACTGGTACACGGTCACCACCGTCAGCAACGGCTTGGAGAGCGAGTTCCCGAGATGGACGAATCGACCTACTGTTCAAGCAGCCTCCGCAAAACGGACCTATACACAGGAGCAGGTGAACTTCATCGTCGGCGCACTGGTCACGAACCGGATGCGGCTGCCACCAAAGCCATGAGGAGCGCCCTGTCCATTCTGTTGATGATCGTCGTCGTGGCGGGCGCGGAGATCATCCCCGCAACGAACCGGATTGATTGGAGTTTATACTCAGGAATCCCCGGTGGAATTCCCCATCGAACGACCATCTACACCAATTTGCCAGCCGGACTCAGCATGGCGACAATCAATAGTGCCATTGCAAACTGTCCAAGCAACCAGGTTGTGCAACTGAGCAACGGGATTTACACTGTTACTGCGTCGCTGGCTCCTAAGTCTCATATCACGTTACGCGGCCAAGGGTCCAATACAATTATCCAAGCATCGACTGACTGGATTATGGAGGCAGCGGATTATCGCTACTTTTGGGACAAGGCGAATGACATCACAGTGACAAGCGGATACGGCAGCGGCAGCAGCAATTTAGTATTGGCATCTGTGCCTGCGGGACTAGATGTGGGCTGCATATTTGTGATAACAGAGCTGAATGATACATGGGTGACTTCTTGTGGATGGGAGGATTGCGCTACTTGCGCGTTGTCTGTCGATTGTGATCTTCCGTACCTTGACGGCACTCGGGTGCGAGGCCAGGTGCTGGAGATTACTGGCATCACAGATCAAACAAATATCGCATTCTGGCCTCCTTTAAGCATTGGATTTAAGGCAGGATTGATTCCAAAGATGTCGTACTTTGCAATGCAAGAGACAGTGGACCGCAATGTCATGTCCTATTTCGGGATTGAGGATATGTTGATTACAAACACAGCCTCTCCAGGCAATGCGGTACTGTGGTTTTCGTTTGCGTCCCATATCTGGGTAAGCAACGTGATATTCAGGTCATCGTTCGGTGATATTCCGGCCATTCGTGGAGATGTGGTGTTCCGCTTGCAAGTGGAGCACTGCGATTTTGCGAATAGTGGCAATAACGGAGTTGGCATATTGACTATGGGGAATTGTGACTCGTGGTTGATGGAGAACAACATCTTTCATGTGCTGGACCGCACCTTCCTGGCTAATGGCGCTGGAGGGCATCACGTATTCGCCTACAATTACACGCATGGGAAGACTAACAGTTCAACAGAATGCGTGCCTCCTCCCTGTGTCACCGCAGCCAAAGCAGAACTGTGGCAGCATCGGTCTCATCCGATGTTCATTCTATTCGAGGGCAACTCGGCATGGTCAGCCAACATGGATAATATACACGGGTCCGGAAGCCACTTCCTATTCCTCCGCAATCACATGAAAGGATGGCAGGAGTGGGAAACGTGGGCACCATACTGCATCTCTATCGATGCGTGGAATTACTGGTGCAGCATAGTTGGAAACGTGTTCGGATACTCCGGGATCACGACAAATGCCAACGGGCTCACTTTCGCATACGAGAAATCCAGCCTGGGTAACTGTGCCAACAAAGGAGACGTAACACCGCGAAACGTGTTGACATGGGGGTGGAGCGGAGGAGCGGCGTGGACGAATGACACCTATTGCAAGGCATCCGCCACAGTGACTGGCAACTACGATTACATGCGAAACAGCAATCACTGGGACGCTGCCATCGAGGATCATGTCGTGCCAAACAGCTACTTCTACGCGTCTAAACCAAGCTGGTTCGGTTTTCTAACCTGGCCACCGGTGAACAACGACAACCCGGATTATTCCAGCAGCATAACGAACATCCCAGCAGGCTACCGCTATACGTTTGGCACAAACCCACCTCCAGCCGATGGCGTGGCTGCTCCGAGGAATCTGCGTATCATAGGAACGACACGGGCTGGTACAGTTAGAGGACCATGAATACGACCGAGAACACCACAAAACCATGAGCCGCTGGGAACTATACACTCTATCGCTAGGGCTGGCTGCCATCGTAGCCATGTCGAGCAAACTGGACGATTTCAACTACGACGAGGTCATCAACTGGACTGCTGCGGGTTGGGCAAAAGCCATCCTGTTCACGCTCGGACAGGTGATGATCGCCTGGAAATCTTTGGCAACGAGCCTGCCTCCCAAGAATGGGACGAACCCGCTGACGACTCAAACTCCCCCGGGAACGCCTAAATGATGGTAGACGAAGTGATAAAACCAGCGAGACAAAACGACCCCAATGGGATACAGTGCCCTGTGTGCACGGTCTCGCGTATCGGATGACATGATATATGGCCTGGAACCAGAATCCTTTTGCGGTTGACTACAATCCACCGACGGGATGGGCAACGACCCAGGTGGCCAGAACCTATGGGGATCTAAAGAATGCGAACCTGTGGGATTGGCAGCAGGCCCAGAAAGAGAAAGGGCTGACTCCATCATCCGGAGGATCTGCATGGTCTCCGTCTTTTGGATACAACACGCCGAGGACATACTCACCGGGATCAGCTTCCAGCTACGGCATACAAACCATTGATCTGAACCCGGTTGGAGCCGAGGCAGTGCGGGCTGCAATTGGCAAGGCCGGCCAGTTGATCGGGTCCACCGGGCAACCTTTGCTTTCCAGCCAGGTCAAGTCACCTGAACTTCAGCGCCAGATTTCTGGACAGATGGGATCCTGGATGTCTGGATCCGCGGAAGGACGTGCGGCTCAGTCAGCCCAGCGTCAGCGGCTCAGCGATTTCACGAACGATTATCTTTCCGGTGGTGCCAAGCAGTCCCAGCTCACCGCGGAGGAGTCAGCGGCAATCGCTCCGGTGTACACGGGGGGATTTGAGGCCAGCCTCAGGAAGCCCCTGAATGCCTTCAACCTGGCCAGCGATGAGGAGTACCAAAGGGCGCTCGGACAGATCGGAAGAGGCGTCAAGGATCAGGCTTTTCTGGGGCAGGGTGAGTATGGACTGGCTCGCGGATACGATGCCGCCAAGGATCTGGCCATCGCCCGGGCCAAGGAACGCGCCGCCATGGAGTCTGCCATCCCAGGCATGGTGCTCCAGGCCCAGATGGCGGCACTGGGACGCAGAAGCGCGGCAGAGGAAGCCAACCAGCGCCGGGCCTTGCTGCCCTATGACCTGGAGAACCAGTTGATCGCCCAGGAGGCTGCCCTGCGCGGTCAGGACATCGGGCAGTTTGTAAACCTGGCGAATCTGTGGGCCGGCAATCAGTACTACGAGGCTCCCGAGAATCAGCTCTCCCGCCAGATCGCGCTCCTTGGACAAGCCGGCCAGACCCAGCCGATCTTCAGCATGTTGGGCTACAACGCGCCAGATGTTCCGGTGTACTATCCAAGGAGATCCGCCCTGCTTCCGGCGCCCACACCCTCATCGTTCGAGTCTCCGTATTGGGGACAGGGATTGATGATGGACGCCTCTACGGGACAGGTCGCCCAGAACTACTTCCCGCAAACGGAAACCAACATCCCTCCGGGCCAGCTCCCATGGTCGGATCCCAGGCGAATGGCATTCGAGGTGGCCAGATCCAGGTTTGAAAATCCCGAAGCATGGCCGGCGGCAACCGCACGCTATACTCCTTCTCCCGGAGGGACCGGATGGGGACTGGGCGGATTCTATTCCGGAGGGCAATTGATCCCCACCGAAGATTGGCAGGATCAGTGGTCCTACCCTACAGCTTAACCGGATACTGACATGGCCTTCGTCTTTTCCAACTACAATCCCGGCGAACTCTACAACAACATCCTGAGGACCCAGGAGTTGGGCACCGGACTTCAGGAGCGTGGCATCGCGCGTCAGATGGCCCAGGATCAAGCCGCCTTCGAGGCCGGAGAGGCCCGGCGCAGGGAAGCGGAAATGCTGGGAGCCAACCGGCAGAACTTCAATTTCGCCGTGGCCAATGCCATGGATCGCGCGCGCCAGCAACGGGAAGAGGGCGCCTGGACCCGAGGTTTCTATGGAAATCAGGCCGACCTGGCAAAGAAGCAGTTCGAGTGGCAGAAGCAGTTCCAGGGAGAGATCGCTCCGGGCATGGAACGTGAGCGCCTGGCCGAACAGGAAAGGCGGCGTCAGGAACAGGAGGATCAAGCCGATCGAGCCAACACTGCAATTGCAGAGAGTCTAAACTTCAGGCTGGCTTCGTACAAAAAAGCCAATCCCACCTTGGGAGTTGATCAATTCGTGAATCAAGTATTCCGAACCAAGGGCATGGATCAGCAGGCGTGGTGGGATGGGGAAGAATTTCATCCGATCATCTATGGGGGAAGGATCACGAGGGAAAGCGTGTTTGGGACCAAGCCTCAAGATAATACTGGGATTGCCACAAGCCCAGAACGCGCAAAACAACTGGGTTACGTTCTTCCTAAACGAGGGAATGCAACCGATGTAGATAGGTTAAAATCCTGGCCAGTTGGAACGCTGGTATTATCTCCAGATGGACGGCCAGTTCTATGGGATGAACCTACCAGAAATGTTTACCTGAAACAGATTGATGAAGCCTACAGACTAAGTAAAATGCAACCAATTCCACTGGATAAATGGGACTACATGTACAGGGGCTTGCAATAACATGGAGAGTGGATTCGATCCCAATTGGACGTTTGAGTTTCCAGACCTTTCTTTTGCCAGGTCTGATAAAACTCCGGCTGGTTTTTTCTCCTCGTTAGGAAGGGGTCTGGTTGAACCCGCATCGGCTGCAATCAAATCGTCGAAAATAACAAGTTCCACAGATGCGGCACTGGCTAATTTACTTCAAGAAGAATTCATAAGGTCAACCAGAACTCCGGAACCCACCGCTCTTGGGAAGGCTGGAAGATTTATCGGTGGGCTAGGTGGATCCATAGGTGAATTCATTGGAGCCGCGGGAGTCGGGGGAGTCGTGGGTGGTCCGGTTGGTGCAGTCGTTGGAGGAGCCGGAGCCATGGGGGCGACTGGAGCATGGGAGAGTTTCCTCAATGCCGGAATCCGCGCAATGCAGCAAGGGATGTCGGCAGAACAGGCAGTTCCGCTGGCCAAGAAAGCCGCAGCGATTGGTGGTGGTGTGTCCGCTGTGACTGCGGCTGCATTGCCTGGAGCTGGATACAAAGTTGTCGGAAGGCCATTGAGTAGACTGGCTGTTGAGTCTGCGATTGGAGCTGGACTTGGGGCTGGTGGAACTGCTGCCCAGAATGTAGCCATGCAACAACTGGGATTGAATGTTCCCACAATGGAAGGCGTCCCTGAATCCGCGCTAACCATGGGACTGATACCGCCCGCGATGCATTTTGTTAGAGGCGCTTTGGGATTTCGAGAATCCCCGCAGAATGTTCCTCTGGGATTAAAACCTCTTGGATGGATGCCGGAACAGGCCAATGTTCCAGTTGCGACTTCAACTCCAGTTCCGGTTCCAGGTCCGGCCACTGTTCAACCAACCTCATTGTCCAGATTTCAAAGATTTTCAAGAGCCCTTCCGGAATACACAGGCCCCACCCGGCAGTTAAACATGCCTCCGGTTCCGGGAACTTTCGAGATGGGAAGGACTCCGATTCAGTACACCTGGCCAGAAAGACCCGCACCCATCGGGGAAGTGGTTCCAATTCCTCTGATGGAGCAGCGGTTCGGAGGACTCAGCCGTTTTCGACAAGCACCACCAACACCAGGATTAAGCCGTTATGCCAGCCCAATACGAAGCGATCAAGCGAAGCTACCTCAAGCGGGGCCTGTCCCTGAAGAAATCCAAGGAGTTGGCCGCCCGAACGTACCTGAAGCAGAACCCGGGCAAGGGATCCCTGCTCCACCACGGGAAGCGGAAGTCCCGAAAGTTGAGCCGGTACTGACACCTCCTACGGAAGCTCCGGCCCCAGCCCCAGCTCCAGCTCCAACACCCAAGCCAGCACCTGGCCCAGGCGATGCCATCCTTCCACTCAAGCCAGGAACCTCTGCCAGCGGCTGGGTGGATCAGCAGAACCGACCCGTCAAATGGATCCCCGCTCCGGAGAAGTGGGCCGGCGCGATGAAGGTTGTGCTGGATGAGCAGGCTGCTCCAGCCCCAGCCGCAGAGCCCGCACCGGCTCCGGCTCAAAAAAAAATCCCAGAAGTAAAGCCCGCGGAAGGAGGTGATCTCCGTGGCAAAGTGCAAGAAAAAGAAGGGGCGCAAGTAGCCGCTCCGACGGCTCCGGTTCCGACAGCGCCGGAGCCTGCTCCTGGTAAGATCAGCAAGGTGGAGGAGCCACTCAAAACCTGGGACACCTCCGACGCTGCCGCACCCCAGGCGGACACGGCTCTGAATTCCTGGTTCGCGGCACGGGAAGGCAGGCATGGATTGCTGCTGGATCTCCTGAACTACATCCAGAGGAATGCCTCCGATCGCCTGAGCCCGCTGACGATGGCCCTGCTCAACCGGATCACCGAGCTGTCACCCAATACCACGGTGGAGATGATTGGATTGGATGCAGCGTTGAAACGATGGCCGGCGCTGGAAGGAAAGCTCAACGAATTCACGGGCGGTATTCACATGCGAGAATTCGACCATGTTTTGCTGTTCGAGCATTCATGGAATCAAACTAGAAATGCCGTCCACGAAGCCGTTCATGCGGTATCTTCCAGGGTTATAGATGTGGATCCTAAACTGCGCAGCGATCTGACGCGATTGTTGGAAGAAGCCAGGAAGGCAGGAGAGCCACTGAACCCATACGGATTGAAGAACGTGGATGAATTTCTCGCTGAGGCGTATTCAAATCCAGGATTTCAAGACTGGCTCAGAACCGCCCGGCCCGTTCCAGGCAAGCTCACCCTCTGGCAGCGATTCGTGAAGTGGGTCAGGAATGTGCTGGGTATGGCCCCGAAGGATGAGACGCTGCTGGATGAAGTGCTGCGCGTCAGCAAGGGCAAGCTCAGGGCTGAGCAGATTTCACCCGAAGTGGCGGCAGAGTTCAGGAGAAGGTGGACCGGGCAGCAACCACTGAAGGTCTCCGCGGTTCAGGAATCACTGATCGCCCTGACTCCGGAAGACCTTGCAAACCTGAGAAAGAACGAGGCGAACATCCCTCCCGAGGAACGCCAGAGAACCTACCGACTGGTCCGAGTGCAGAGCATGGTTTCCGATATAATCCGGGCCGCATTCAACGCGCTTCCGGATTCTGTGCGAAACGAGATAGAAGGTCTATTGAATATGACGGACCAGTTCAGGGTCTCTGATTCTGCGAAGGCCCTGTCTGAGAATCCCAATCCCTCGATGAGGCTGGCCGATCAACTGACGGGAAATCCTAACGAGGATGGCACGCTGGTCTACGGGTACTACGCGCGCGTGATGAAGATGCAGGCAGCCCACGATCAGCTCGCGAACCAGATCCGGCAGAGGGAGGGGGAGCTGGCCAAGAAGCTGAAGGTGCATTCTCCGGCGCGCATTGAATCCGACATCGAGGAAGCCATGCTGGACTCAGGCAGGAACATCGTCGGGGATTATCAGAATAAGCTGCTTGGTCAGATCCAGCGCGGAGTCAACGTGGAAGCGGCCAGGAAGCGCCTTGCCATGACTGAGGATCTGGCCTCCAACTTTGCATTCCAACGGGTGCTGGATGAACTGAGCAACAAGCCTGCTGGACCTACGCCAGTGGCCACGGACCCAATGCTTCAAGGCGGCATCAAAGCCGCACCAGGAAAGCCGGGTGTCACACCGCAGATGATGGCCCAGATCCGGGAGGTGATCAGTAATTCTCCGGGAGTGGATCGGTACATCAGCGATGTCCGCAGGGCCAAGTCCTGGAGAGGCGCCGGCAATCCGATCGACCTGGATCCGGAACTCCAGACAAAGCGCGCTGCCCTGGCCTATCTGGAATCCGAATTTCAGAAACCAGAGTTCCGCGAGAACCACGAGCTGGCCGTCAACATGTCCGGCATCCGCATGGGGGACATTGTCTACCGGGACGATATTCCAACCAGGCCCACGATCTTCAAGAACCCGCTCACCGGGAAAACGCGTACCGTGGAAATGGGATTCACGGCAGCCGAAGAAAAGAAAACCCGGGAAGGGTTCATGGAGATCATCAGCGACATGGAGGCATCCCTGGATGATCCTGCGCTGGATCCAGCAACGGCCAACCTCTACAGGGAAGTCATTCAGGAATTCAAGACCCAACAGTTCCATCAGGCATTCAACCCAGAGATAGGAAAGTGGACAGCAGGCATGGGAAACCTTGCAGCCCTGTTCTCCAATGGTCACTTCGCTCCGGGCTGGCTGAGCAACTTCGAGTACCTGACTAATCTGGTTGGGGGAAGGCCCGCTGGAGAAATGCAGCGAGCTTTATCCCGATTCAACCAGCTTCACCAGATGACGGATGTTGCCTGGAAAGATACCGTGGATCGGGCAAACACAGATTCCTGGAATGCTGCCAAGGCCCGGGGAATGACGTATGAGGAATGGGAGAGGAAGATCAGTGATCCGATCTGGAATTCCTATCAGTCCCCGGTTGGAATGGAGCGCAAGAAACTGGGATCCAGGCTGGATGGCGGGTACGTTGTCACTGAGGCAGACTGGAAGGCCATCATGTCCCAGAAGCGATTCATGGATAACCTGCACAAGTCGGTGCTGGAGGTATCCAGGAGCACATCCGCAGGCAGGGGATCCAGCGTGCTCGTGGAGGACAGATTGTCCGGCAAGAAAGTGTTTCGGCCATTCATCCAGCAGGACATGATTTCCCCCAGGCACTACCGGGATGAAGCCTTCGGGGTGAACGGGTACGCCTGGAACTGGCAGGAGGCCAGGAAGCGATTCGGCGAGGACACCGCCGGCTTCGTGCAGGGGATGGCCAGGATGTTCGGATCCGGGGATCCATTCAGGACCGTGTTCATGAGCCACATCAAGTCGATGGTTCGGAATCCGACCTACCTGAGCAAGGACAGTCCGATGATGCCGCAGTACAAAACCGTGACTGCGCTGGCTGAACTTGGAACGGAACCGAAGACCATGCCGGAGCTGGTGGATCGGCTGTTCGCGGAGGGCGCCAAGGACAAGGACGGCAACCGAATGACCAAGGACCAGATCCAGTACCAGTTGATCTCTGAGGTCAGCCAGTACATGAACCGGGTCTTTGATTACAGGAGCAAGGTCCGGGAGTTCTACGAGAATCCCAAGACCGTCAAGATCCTGGATCCCGACAGCCATTACACCATGGCGCGCGGAGACCAGATCGCTCCGGATGAATTCTACACATACTCGGTGGGTGATCGAAACGCCCAGGCCAGGCTTCTGTCCGAGACAGAGCGGGTCTTCCTTCACTGGGTCAGACAGGCCACGGTGGACATGGTCGCAAGCCTGGAACGAGAGAAGAAGAAGTACACCGATCAGGTGGAAGCTGTGAAGGCCGAGCTGGCGAAGACCATGCCGTCGGCTACAGCCGAGAAGAAGGCAGTCAAGCAGGTCGAGGCCAGATCCCAGCAGCTTCGCAAGGCTGGAGAGACATCTCTGGCCATGAGCGAGATCCAGGGGCACATCGACAACGCTCGATGGATAATAGCCAAGCTGGAATCAGAGGATGCCCTGAGCATGAGGCCAGAATTCGCAGCATTTAGCAGCGGGTTCAGATCTACGATTGGAGTTCCCTTGCTCAACAGTCCACCCGTTGCCATTCGCAACCTGGGCGGAGGCATGGCTAGGTTGGCCCAGACGGACCAAATGCTTCATGCCACTCAAAGCGTCCCAGTAGCGTGGCCCCTGTGGGGGATACCCATCAGCATGGCGAAGTCCGCTTACTTCACGGGGAAGGGATTCGTGAAGATGGTGGAGGGGTGGGCTACAACCCGGTTCGCCAACACAGAGTACGGTCAGAGCCTGCTGAAGTCACTCAAGGATCATCCCGATTTCTGGAACAGTTGGGCAGGGGGACTGATACAGCAGATTACCCAGAACCTTGAGGATTACACGGCCACCAGGAAACTGGGAATCAACATCATGGGCGGTCCCTTTACCGATAGGATGAAAGCCCTATGGGAATTGCGCAGCATGGGGGGGTCCATCAGGAAAGAGCAGGCATCAGGAATGCGCCAACTTGCTGAACGTATCCGGTCCCTGTCTGAGTTGGCCACACAAACTGGAGTCACTGGTCTTGCTCCGCGCAGTTTCTTCCAGATGCTGGCAGACTTCATCGTAAACTGGGGAGCCATCACCCAGGCAGATCATCTGGCGTGGTTCCTGGAAAGAAACGCCGTCAAGAGGCTAGTTAAGACTGGACTGATCGACTCCATCTCCGATTACGACAGGCTGCCTCATCAAATGCTGACCGGACGCGGGACCATGGAATCCCAGGCAACCTGGCTCAGGCGGGAGATCATGCTGAAGGCTGGGATAGATATTGACCAGGCGATGATCACCTATGCCCGGGCCATCAAGGACGCCATCACCAACGGTCGGGATACTTCGGACATCCGGATGCTGGATGATGCCCAGCGGCATGGCCTGTGGCAGGTGTGGGCAGCAAAGAACAACAAGCCCCTGTTTGGAAACCGTCCATTCCTCATCGCGCAAAACCCGGAAGGAAGAATCTTCGGAATGTTCCAGGGTTATGGGTCCTGGTACAACACTGAGTTCGCCACGGGATGGGGGAAGTTCACTAAGGACACTGACCCGGTCAACATCAGAGGCCACACCCGGGCGGCGGCCATGCTCAGCACCGCCATCCTGGCCATGCTTGGATTTGCGGTGCCCGTGATCCACGCCTTGATGCCGGTCCTGTTCAAGAAGGAGTATGTGAACCCGGATCCCAAGGATGCCGAGAATGCCTGGGAATTTACGCGCGCGCTGCTCATCAATGGCAGCCCCGCGTTCCCGATGATTGGGTTGTTGGGCAATCAGCTCCTGGAGCAGTACAAGCCGGGCGCCGGAGTGGCCAATTACGGATTCAACCTGCTTCCGCTGAATGTGCTCAACGCCTTCCAGCGCATGATGCGGGACGGTATCGCCACCGGAGACTTCACCCGACCCGTGCTCCAGTTCGTACGCCAGTTCCAGCCCAACACCCAGATCGTCATCAACCGTTTGCCGATCATGGCCGGCACCACGGAACGAGCCAACTTGAGGAAGGAATTACAGGCAGCCACACCCACCAGCATTGAGCTTCGCGTTACCGGAACAGGAGGGGCCTACAAGCTCAGCCCGGTCTCCGATAACGTCAACGCCATCATTAACGCCCTGTATCAGCCGGGTGGCCCAGACATGGGCGAGGCCATGAATCAGCGCCAGATCGCCATCAACTACAAGATGCAGAATGAGGGCAAGGATGACGTGCAGGCAGGTCGGGAGGTTGATTCTTCGGTCATGTCTAAGACGCCCTGGATGGATGTCTACGGCAGGGTCCTGACCGAGCAGGAGCGCATGTCAATCGAGGCCCGGATGAGCGACACGGCCAAGCAGCGCCTGGGCATGGCGGAGCAGGCGTTCTCAGCTTACGCCTCGGCAGTGGGCAGGCCGGAGCCCAGGTTTGTCCAGATGGAGCGCGGCCAGATGGGCGGGGGTGGAGGAGGAGGGGGCCGGATCATGGGAGCAGTGCCAGCCGTGCGGATGGGCCTTCCTGCCGGACCCGGCATGCGGACCAGGGGAATGATGCCTTCAATTTCTACTGGGATCGGAGGGTTCAGACTTTCCAGGGCCGGGCTTCGTCTTCCCAGGGTTTCCGTCAGGATGGGTGGAATCCGCAGGCGCACTGGAGGTCGCATCCGCAGGGCCGGCGGCGCCCGGAGACTCCGGCGCATCCGCACTCCCAAGCTCGCGCGGCTCTAGCAGCTCCTGCATGAGTCCGATCTTTTCGTTGAGCAGCGTCTCGGTCATCAGCTTCCAGGTCCTGGCTGCCGGGTGCGTGACGATCTGATCCAGGTCGCGCTTCAAGTCGTTCAGATCCGAGATCATCTCCAGCGTGGGCTTGGGATCCTTTCTCCTGGCCAGCCGGTTCTTCCATGCCTGATACTTGTTGAGGAACGCGGTCTTCTGCCGGCTCACATCATAGGTGATCTTGTCCCTGGAGTCGCGCTTCTCCCGATCCTCATCGCGTTGCTGTTTCTTCTTGGGATCCCACTTCAGGTCGTCGCTCATACTCAGAATTTCTTTCCATGTTTCTCGGGCCGGCTTCGGTTGTAATGCATCTTGGCGATCACAGCTTCGGCCACCCGCCACTCCCTGCCGCGGGCCAGATCCATGATGCGGATGATGCAGTCGGCCAGCTCAGCCTCCGCCCCCCTGAAATCAGGAATCTTGTCATCCGGCGGATCTCCGTGCCGTATGGCCTCCAGCGCCTCTGACAATTCAGAATGCATCAGGGCAATGGCTTCTCCATCATTGCGCTCTCCTTCCCAGAACTTCTTCTTCACTGCATTGACGTGCACCAGCGATGCAATGTCGTTGAATGCCAGGATGAAGTTCTCTTCGTATTCGTCTGGGTCAGTCATAAATTATTCTATGCGTTCATTTGGTTTGAAAAAAACATCCAGCTGTGGCCATATCAATTTGTTCAATGAGTGGGCTGAGTCAATGAAGGATAGGCGGTAGTCTATCTGGTTCATGAAATCCAACAATTCCTCTACGGAGTGATGCGCCCTGGCCATGGCTCCATGATTGATCTCCAGATACATCACCGGTCGGCTATCCATAATAGTGTCAATGCCCCCCCGTAACACATCCAACTCCATTCCTTCCACATCGATCTTGATAAGCCGCACGTTCTTAATGCCGAATGAATCCAGCGTGCAGATGGGAATGCTGATCGCTGGAGAGTCCGCAATGCTGTCGGTAAGAATGAACGAAGCCCCGCGATTTATCTTGTCCTCGTGGAAGAAGGCTGTTCCCGCGCATCTTCCCAGGGCCACATTGTGACATAGAGCCTCCGGACAGTTACGGAGCAAGCAGGCAAATGGTTCCGGATTCGGCTCAAAGGCATGGACAATTCCTCCCGGAAAAACAAACTTAACAAATGGACCAGCGTAGCCACCAATATATGCTCCGATGTCAATGGCGGTCTGGCCTGGGGATAGCAGAGGTTTCAAGAACGGTTCAATGCAAGAGTCATACTGCAACGATCCATGCTGCTCTACCCAGGCAGATGCCCAGGCGTCGTTCTCTAAAACAGCCAAGCCATTGGAAAGAATCTTCATATCAGTAGGACGTTAACCCATCGTTGATCTTCATGTTGTGATCCTCCAGAAACCGTTTGGAAATGTTGTGAATTAGGGATTTGTAATAGGCAATTCCTCCGAGGGATTTGTCAAATCTCATAGGATACTCAAATCCGTAATGCTGAAATTCGTAATGAGTTTCCGGAGATGCATTCCATTCCCCGTGCTCCGCAGGATTGAGGCTCGCACAAACATCTTCAGGGTCATGACGGTATCCTGCCAGTCTGCAAAATTGGGAGCCAATGTAGCCGATTAGATTGTAGGTGGGATGATTCTCCGTAAACCACAGCTTGCACTTCTTCAAGTTGCGCCTGCAAAAACCGCTGATTCCAATGTCACAGGATTTCTCCCTTTCCTCCAGACGCAAGATCTGGGCGGTCCATCTAACATCGAACCTTGGGTTAAAGGTTCCGGCCTCAAGCATCTTCCAGATCTGTTCTGGGTCCTTGCCTTCGTGCAGCAATTCCACAACTCCCCGCTCCCCGAAATGCTCCACTACCGGCCATAGGGCGGCGTTGTTTGGGGGAACGTATGTGAAGCAGGTTCCCGTCCTGATTGGGAAATATTTCAGATTCATAGGCTCATACTGGCCAATGAAAGGATTGCTCAATATGAGTGACGTGTTCTTAAAAATAGCCTGAATAAGAGGACTTTGTATCTGACTCAACCCAGTAAGAAGCAGTCGATGCACCAACACTATATTGACATTGAAGTGCTGCTTGAACTCGGCCTGCTTAGATAGATAAGTCCTAAGCGGCAGCGCATGACAACTGGTGTAGAGACAGCAGTTCTGCTTATGTGGTTGAAAATCAGGATCAAACCATACTACAGGTTCCCCGTTATCTTCAGCCCACCGCGTGAGGCGCAGCTCATCCGCGGAAGGCTTGCGCCCCAGAAAGCACTGCGCCACGAATTCAATATTCACAGCTCCCTTACCCTCTTATACAGCATCATGCCCATGATGTCGCTATCTTTAACTTCCTCGATGAATCTCCAGTCACTGCGCAGCTCATGCAAAAGACCCAGTTTCAAAAGGGCCTGCCTTACTCCGATTTGGAATGGAGGCGCATGAGGCCCGTGGCCCTGATAATGCTTTCCCTGCCAGTCTGTATCCCGGGTATCGTGGAACAGGCAGTAGCCATTAACCACTACCAGCGGGGAGTAGTGCAGAAAATCAAGCATGGCATGGTTTACGCAATGACATGCATCCACAAACAGAAAGTTGAATTCGCCGGATACATTCAGCCAGACTTCAGCAGAATCCCCTTCGTGGAACCTGCCCCTTGGAATATCGAACGGAGGTTTTCCGGCGGCCCCATCCACTCCTTCATAGTAACATGGGCATCCTATTTCATCGCACCGCTCAAAGATGCCTGCCATGGTGGATCCGCCTGCCACGCCAATTTCCAGGAACCTCATTTCCTGAAAGGATTCTTTCACTCTGACGCAGAGATCATCAAGGAGGCGGGCCTCCGCAGGAGTCATTACTCCGTATTTGTGAGGAGGGTTAATGTTCCATGATGGCCTTGGAAGTTTCAGCATAAGAATGTCCTTATCTCCAGAACTGGTATCACCTCCTGTTCCTTGCCATCCAGCCAGCGTTTCTGTGGACGGGTGGGATCTCCATGGCTCCAATACTGAACCAGTTTATCGTGCGGTCTTAGTTCAGGATGGTCGGTCAAATCGATCAGGTGGTATTGGTCTGGATGAAAGCGGTGAGCGTAAGCTCCCAGGTTGTTGAAGTCGTTGAATCCGACCGGGAAGTCGGGACGTTGGGCCAGGGCATAATCCAGCATGTTCATGTGGTGAACTGCTTCTACGTGCTGTCTGAACTTCTTCAGGACATCAGATGAATGAACGGCTGGATGCCTGCGCATGCATTCATGGGTGGGGACAAATCCCAACGTCTTGGATGTTCCATCCCGCCAGCATATCTCGGGCATCTTCTTCCTGATGATCGATTCATATGCTTCGCACAGCAGGACGGGTTTATCGCCCACGAAGTAATCTTCTGGAGCAACTGGCTCCCTAAATACACAGTCTGAGTCGATGTATAGAAAGTAATCAGCAGTACAATCAAACTCATTGGCTGTGCATTTCACGTAGCAATGGTGTAAGTGACTCAGTGGGGGATCCGACTGACGGAAGGTGCAAAGGGAAATACGGGAATCAAAATCTTGAATAAGATTGAACGCACCGCATTCCGCCATGGGAACAACAATGACTACGCGATGAAACCCACTGGCGAATTTTCGGATGGATTGCAGGCATAGCCTGAGCCAGGGCAGATGCCGTGAGTGGGTGACGATGAATATGTCTGTCTTCATTTCAAGTTTGGAATCCAGCGTTCTCCGACTTGATGAATGGCGGCAGCCTTGTGTTCTAGCAGCCATTGTTTTCGCTGATCGAGCGTGGACCCATGATCATAACAATCGGACATCACCGAAGCCATCGGCACAAGAACGTCATAGATCTCATCTCCATACTGAGCTGTTAGATACAATCCAATTTCATCATCCCAAGCCGACCCCCTTCGGTACAAGTCATCCCGGCTGAATATGGGTTGAATCAATTCTGTCCGGATGATACTCAGGGCTCCGTTGGCATAGGAGCGCCTGGCTCTACCTGGGTATTTGTTCTCCGGTTCCCCCATCACGATCACCCCGGGATGGCCCGATCTTCTCTGGATGGAAAGGTGCTTGCCCCACATTGCCCTGAATCGCGGTGTCCATTCTGGATACCAGCTCATGATTGTGCCGCCATTCAATCCATTCTTGTTCTTCTCGAAGAATTCAGTGAAGATCCTGTCATCCCAGTCGTCTTCCCCCACCCTGCAATCATCCTGAAGAACGAAGAAGTAGTCCAGTCCCTCTGCTTGCGCCAATCGCGCGGAACTTAGGAAAGCGTAGTTGGGTATGGCGGCTGGAACTTTGGACATCCGGACGCATTCCGGAGAGGGACAACTGCTGATGGGTATGCTGCCCACTTTCCAGGTATGATCGCTGCATAACAGCACTGGATATTTGTGCCTGAACTGATTCAGGTTCTCCAGAAAAAGCGCAGGATGTCCGTGAGATGGAGGAGGAATGTAGCAGACAGATCCAAGTTTCATAAAATGTGATTCTCGCGCAGGATCCTCATTCCCCAATCCCAGTCCCGGGACCAGTGGAATCGATCGTTGAATTTGAAGTAGTGGCCACGGGTGAAGATCAACCAGAACTGGACGGTCTTGATGGCGACTGTGTTCATCGCCGCCCAAAGCGGGGACGTATGCACGGCGATGACATGCCGTGACCGCATGGCTGCCCGACCCACGTCACACAGAGACCACTTGTGTTCCAGGGTGGAGAATACCTTCTCTGTATTCGGGTGAGTGCAGATCACAGTCCCCCGCTTCTTCAACTCAGACAGCAGCCAGTTCCAATCGTCAACTCGATAGGGATACTCGTCCATCAAGGAGCGGGCATTGATGACAAGGAAATCCCAGTCTCCTATTTCAGATTGGATCTTAGGTGCCTGCGTCTCGGGTATCTCAAACAGTAAATCCTCCTGCTTCTGGATTGGATTGGGCAAGTGGTTTTCTTCGGACAACTTGTGGAACCAATCAGCATAGAATGCCCCATAGTCCATGTCATAGGGACGGAGCCCATTGAAGTGCCGGTTGTTGTACTTGTGCTCACAGCCCGGGATCCTGTTTGCCTTGGCTTCGATATACTGCTTCAGGTATTCCCCGATGTTTGAATTGATGGCCGATGTGGATCTGTCCGCCCAGGGAAGAAAGGCAATCCGATCAGCCAACGGCCCCGCGAATTCCCTGCACTCTGCACAGTGGTCCGGGTTGCAGAACAACTCGAACGTAGCTTCGGGCATCAGCCGGCACAGCCCCTTCATGTAGTGGGTCTGTACCATGCAGTCGCCCAGGTGCATGGCGTTGGAGAAAGAGATCTTCATCGAATCCTGTTCATCGCATCCGGCTTCTGTTCCCGACCTATCGCCGCGGTCAGCGCCTGGGCCTTGATCTGCACCGGAATGTTGGTGTAACGCATGATGATGTTCAGGGACTGGCCGGTCAGGCTGGCCACAACTGCGGGATTGACGCCCCGGTTTACCAGCTTGGTGATGAACCCATGGCGGAACGAGTGCGTCTTCTTCGTGGTGCTGATCCCGCATTCCGTCCAGCACTTGTGGCGCTTGTTCTTCAGGGGCGACCACTTGTTGAACCGCTCCATCTGGCAGAGGGTCTTGCACACCGCATTGTCCCAGGGCTTGCAGGGCTCAGGAACGGGCCTCCATCCACCGTGCACCATCCTCCATCCCCAGAGGAACGACCGGAACTCGGGCAGCATGGGCAGGACTATCGGGTCCGGCTTCATCCTTCGCGTCTTGAATGGGACGAAGGTGATGGTGTTGGCATCGAAGTCTATCTGGCTCCATTGCAGGTGGCAGATGTCCGACATCCGCATTCCTGTGTTCCACGCCACCACGATCAGGAAGTTGAACCAGTGGTACTTCATGTGGTGGGCCGCGATCCAGTCCTGAATCTTCTCGAACTCCTGCTCGGTGAAGTGCTCGGTGGGCTTGATGTTGCCCTTAGACCCGCAGCCCTTGCGGAGATCGTAGGTGTAGTCAGAGCGCACGTAGCGCAGGCGCATCATCCAACGATAGAAGGAAACGATCCCGGCGCATACCTTGCTGACGGTGTTGGGCGCCCGGCTCTTGGCCAGGTGGGAGACGAATCGGGCCAGGAGATCTTCCTTGGGAATCTGGGTGCTCTTGGTGTTCGCCGCCAGCCATCGGGTGAGATGTCGGAGGGCGCCCTGGTAGACTACGAAGGTCGGCTTGGTCTTGGCCTCTTTGATGTAGGCCAGGTACTCATCCACCAGTTGATTAAAGGTGCGGGGACGCATGGGATTACTTCTTTCTCGTGATGACTACGGATGGATTGCCCGCCTGGACCACGGGCTTGATGATCTTGTCGAACATGCGGGCTGCTTCCTGCTTGGAGCAGAGGTTGGTCTGGGAGTAGGCTTCAGCGAAAGCATCCTGAAGTTTCCCAACCGGGACCGTCATCAGGGCCTTGAACTGGTCCTTCGTGATCCATTCCTTCAGGATGTTAAATGCTCCCTGGGCATCCTTGATCGCGCGCTTGCCGGCGCGTTCCTCCAGGGAGAGATCGGGAAAGGCTTGGGGGTTGGCCTGGATGACTGACTTCATCCGGCTGTCCACCTGTTCAATCACATCCTTGATGGCGGGCAGCCGATCCCAGATCCAACGCAACTTTGCAATGGGCAGGAGTTCGACTGACGATCCATCGGGCAGAATGGGCATCAGGCTTTGTGCTTCCAGGCAGCAGGCGGAGGCCGGACAGTATTTGCACCAGGAGCCAGGGATCCTAGGGGCATCGGCCATCCGGCTGGCCTCCACGGACTCGATGATTCGTCGGCGCGCGGCACGGAGATGAGACGAGGTGTACCGCACCGGCACAGGATCCTGGGTGATGGAGGGCTGGATGATCACGCCATACACATCCTCTACGAATTGGGACATGCGGGCAGCGGCGTCATCGAACAGGCAGGCGCAGCAGCCCAGGATCTGCCAGTTGTCCGGAGCGTCATCCTGTTCGCCGGGCAGCGTCTTGAAGTCGGCCACTAGCCATGCGCCTTTGTTATTCGTGCTGGCCCGATCCAGACGGGCGGAGAAGATCTCCTCGCCATCATCGCCCGACAGCCAGCAGCGTGTTTCAATCAAACTGGAGATTGGATTCTTGATCAGTTTCTCCTCCAGCTTTTTGTAGATTTCCAGACACTGTTCCTTGATTTTGTCCTGGTAGGTGGTGAGGTCCACTTCCTCGCCCGCGATTCCTGAGTGAATCTTCGTGCCAAAGGTGGCGGCAGGATTGGACTTAGCAGGAACCATGCTGGGCTTGATCACCTCATGGATCAGGGCCTCACTTCCTGGACAGTGAACCAGCCGGCCCAGCTTTGAGGCGCTGGGTTTGCCGTGGCGTTCGTCAGTCATTAAACCTGTCTCCCTTCTTCAGTGTGCCTGCCTTCACGATGGCCACGTTGTATTGATCATTGATCCGCTCAAACCCAGTCTCCGATCGGTATTCCGCGGTGTTCCTTCCGGATCCAGTGCCATCCCATCGGCGCATGTTCTTTCCTATCACGGAATCCACAATGCGTGTGGTCTTATGGTAGATCACCACGTCAAATAGTTCTTCGCTCATGGCAGCACATCCTCATCTTCGTCAGATTGAGTCGGCTGCGGCTCGGGCTCGGGCGGTGGCGCTTCGGCTGGAGGGGCCAGCTTGCGCGGACGACCTGGGCCACGGCGCCCGTTGTCCAGCAGGCGAGGAGGTTGAGGTTCAGTCTCGGGGGAACCATCGGGAAATTCCAACTCGGCATCGATATCCTTGCGCACGCCCTGGTCCTCAGTGATGGCCCGCTGCATCTGCACGCTGAGCACGCCCCACTTGGACAACTCGTTCTTGATTACGGTCTTCATCGCCATCGCATCGAAGTTCGTTTTCCACGGCGTCTCTCCACCTGAACGGAAGGACTGGGAATACCGACGCGCATGCTCCTCCACTTTGGTCTTAGGCCAGAAGCAGATCTTCGTGAATCCTCCAATCAACTTGAATGCGAACACATATCCTACCGGAGGCTTCGTCTCGTCCAGCAGACTCCAGTCGATCACGGGCTCCCCCATGTTGTCCCAGCCCTTGAACGCCTCGGCATTGATTGGCCTGGCATTCATAGCAGCATACTGCCCCGTCCGCATCGCGAGTTGGATGTAGCCCTTGAACCCCATCTGGAACTGGGCCTTATCCTTGTAGGGGATGATGTGGCTGAACCCCAGGTTACGATCGATGGGCAGGTCCAGGCTGGCCGCGGTCATGGCTGCCGCGATCACGCTGCCCGGCTCACACATCGCGAGCTGCTTGCTACTGCCGCACAGTTGGAGCAGGCTGCTCACAAACTGCGGCGCCCGATCCTTTAGAACACGCTGCAATGCGGCGGCGTATTCGGGTTTCTCCAGCTTCATCCGGAGTGTCTTTAGTCGCAACTGCACCTCGGATGGTGGGCGCTGTGTGACTGCTGTGGTTGTTGTTTGGTTTGTTTCGTTCATGGTGTGGTTGTGGTTTCAGTTTCGGTTGTGGATTGAGCCGGCTCCGCCTTCTTCCTGACTGCCCAGTATTCCCTGTCGTTCCAGTGTCGGCTGCGACAGAGCGGGCAGAGTAGCGGAGGATCTGGAATTCTCGGATACCAGCGATGCATGCAGGCCGGGTTAAGGCAGGTCAACTTTTGCATAGACTTGATTCGTTCTGCGCCGATAATCATCGCCCACCTTGTTCCTCCTGTCAACTACTTTTCGTAAGGCATTATATCCAGGCACGTTGCAACCATATTCGCCGTGGATACCAGGCACAAATCCTTCGGCTGCACGAGCAGGATCTTCCATCCCATGCAGACTGCGGCGTTGTGCTTCTCCATGTCCTTCACGATGCCGGACCCGCGCGCGTGGGCGCCTCCTTTCCATAGGCCACCCTGTACTTCGATGGCCACCTTGATCTCTGGATGGCGCAATGTCTCCGCCATGATCCACGCCAGATCGAAGCGCCACTTGCGTAGCGTAAAGAATCGATACTCGAACATCGGAGCAGGCAGCCCTTCCTGGATAAAGAAGGCCGTCACCACTGCTGGGTTGTAGGCTATGGGTTTGTTCTTCACTTGATCCTCCATACCCGGATCTCCGTCTCGGAAATGGAGCGGGTCGTCACTTTGACTCCGATGTTTCGGGCGGCGGAGATTGCAGCTACCCGTCTTGCTTTGTTGAGAACAAACGATTCGCCCACTTTGAGTTTTCTTACAACACCAGTTACTCTGCATCCCATGCCCCTTTCAAAGGTGTTTGGGATTGGTATGTTTCGATCGATCTTGATGGTTGGTTCTGTTTCTTCGTTCATTTCATTTCTTCTTTCTTTGTTGTTGGTTTCTGCCGGACGGATGTGCTTGCTATCTTCCGCCCGCGTCCAAGGTTTGCGTTCTTGGAAATCTCCCAGGCTTCCTGGACCGCCTCCTGCATGGTATTCGCCATGACATCCAGAAGCTGGGTTCCTCCTCCGCAGCAGTAGTGCAGGGTTACAGTCCATTCTTTCATATTACTTTAGCGTCTTGCCTAATGAGGGGTGAGCATGCACCCGACTCCGGATGAAATAGTAAAGGTTAAGCTCGCAGGCATCTAAGAATTCCGCGCTGACCCGGGTAAACTTTCCCAACCGGGTCTCCCGGCTGAATCGCAGAGCCATGCGGCGAACCGCTGCCCGATTGATGAGACTGGGAGATTGAAATCTTCTTTCTGATGTCGATGTATCTTCGCTCATTCATCGTCTCCTATTTCATCCAACATTGTTGGGGTGTATTGACCATAACATGCATCACAGACCGACTCTCCGTCGGGGGTGGCTACTCCGCAGTGCATACAGTGGCTGATGATTGGGTCGGGCTCCGGTCTTCTGTGGAACTTTGCCGTGCAGGCAGGTGAACATGTCTTGGTCTTCGGGTTTTGATTTCGGACTCGGGCACCGCAGACCACACAGATTCGCTCGCTCACTCATCCCCCCACTTTCTCTGGCCCTAGCTGGCAGATCCTCATCAACAGTCCGGAGATTCGATCACCCCGTTCGTTCTGCTCGAACTCGCTTTCCTCTCCGGTCTCAGATTCCAGGATGTCCTTCACCACGCCCACCAGTCGGATGGTCTCACGAACGGAGGCCAGGTGTTCGACATATCGCGTTGCGTCCGCGGGACTGATACGCCGCTGCCTGACCCAGCGTTCGTTTTTCCTTCGCTGGGTGATTAGCTCGTCATCGAGCCACTTGAGTTGGTCATCTATTGATTTCATTTCCTTATCGTTTGTTTGGTGGATTCAGTTTGGATCTGTATCTAAGATTGTAATAATGGAAACATTTTCTACATCTCCTACATTTTCTTTGTTTTGCGTTAAATGTTTTTCTGGTGTAGATATATGTATTCTCATGGTCAAATTTGTGACCCCTTTTGCAGTAGGTCTTGCGGGCATTGATCGCACTGGGAGCAAATCCCCTTAGAACATTTTCCCCGAGTGTAACCACTTCCATATGCCATGGGTTGCAACATCTTCGGTTTCTGCAGAGATGATCAATACACATATCCTTCTGTATTCTACCACGTAATATTTCATATGCTAACCTATGCGCTCCCACTTGAATTCTATTTCCTAGAATGCGGTATGAAAGGAATCCATATCCTACGTTTGTGATGCATCCTTTCCATCTCCAACATTCCTTCGAGGTACGCACATCCACCTTCTTCCAAAATCTTTGGATCACTGTCTTGTCCATATAAGAATACACCCAGTCGTGGGAACCTACTGAGACAGTAGTCCAGCCGAAGCTGGCGACTGGGTGCGAAAGCGAATCGCATCTAGCGTCCCATCGGTTCCCACCGATTGATACGACTGGGTGTAGTGAATCATCGATTGCTGCAAATGTCAATTGGATTTCTTTTCTGGATTCAGTTTAGAAGCGACAAACTTGGATACGGCCCGTTGCACTCTCGATATTCTTTTGGGTCCATTGGGATTAGGTAGTTTTAGGCACATCCATTCCGCCAACCCGTCCGCCACGTTACGCTTCTTCTGATGCAGGGCCGCTCGCAATCTACGTTTCACTGATCGCGTAGGGTAGATCCCTTTGTCATCCACCGCAACGCCAGTGATGATGCGCCGCCCGTAGCCTGCCCACTGGATGCGCGTCTTCTTCTGGTTCAGGGTAAAGCCATGCGCTTCGACGATCGACTTGATGCGCCAGCGGATTTCGATCAGGTGGTCCAGCCTGTTGCATGAGATGACCAGATCATCCGCGTACCTGGTGTAGACCGCGGAGAACGGCATGATCAGCTTCTTGACATCGGCATCCATCTTGGCCGCGGCGATGTTGGCGATGATGGGCGAGGTGGGCAATCCCTGACGTGCCCGACCATCTGGAAAGACTTTGCCGTTCGCTCCTTGCAGCAGTTCAGCCAAAGTCCGGATGGTTTCCGGGGGCCAGAACTGGTGAAGGTATTCTGCGTCGGGAATCATCTTGCGCTCCACCGAGTCGAAGAAATCCTGAAGATCCAGGGACAGGGTGTATTGAAAACCCACATGCTTCAGGGCATTGGTCACTGGGGAGTGGCCGGGCAAGAATCCGTGGACGACCTCGGGATCACAGAGGGACTGGGCCAGCTCGGTTAACCTTGGGACGAGGCAGCGCAGGTAGTGCTTCTCCTGTGGGCTGGGACTATAGATCAGCCGTTTCTTTCCGTTTCGTTTTCTTATGGTGTATATGTGCATGACTTTGTCTCTCCTACCAACCAGGTCTTGCGCGCGAATAACATCGCAG